>Ga0209048_10000026_pt1 | contig 126926 bp, 97 predicted proteins | sample FrelakmetCRP12CR_FD_187146 | JGI IMG/M metagenome (GOLD analysis project Ga0209048, IMG submission 187146) | Freshwater lake sediment microbial communities from the University of Notre Dame, USA, for methane emissions studies - CRP12 CR (SPAdes)... | ecosystem: Environmental > Aquatic >...
CCACGTGGCCCTGACGCCCTACGCGGACGCCTACGCTCCCCCGGTGAAGCAGATGATGGATGATTTCGGAAAACTCTGGCGCGAGAGGAAGGTGTCGCTTCTCAATACCAGGCCCAGCAAGATCCTCCAGCTCGAACAGAAGAGCAATCCATGGGAAGTCGTGGCCACCGATTCCGCCGATGGTAAGACCGTTTACGTACACGTGATGATTCCCCCCGCTGGACAGACGATACACCTGCCACCGTTGAATGATAGCCGGAAGCTTCTTGCCGCTTCGCTCCTGCTAGGCGGTAAAGAAGTGAAATTCAAACAGTCGGAAGAAGCTCTTGAGCTGTCGCTGCCCGAAGAGGTTAAATGGGACCCGGTGGACACCGTGATCGCGTTGAAGGTGGGGCCGGCATTCGACCCGGGTGTGCTTCTCAGCGAGAATGCGAAGCTGGAGATCAGCTCAACGTGTGGACATGATAATCCCGCAAACCATCCGCGGCTCTTTTCGGGCGATAAAGTTCCATTTGCGTTCCATACCGACAACGAAAAGAACCCATGGGCGAAAATTGATCTCGGTGCTTTGATGACCGTGCGTACCGTCGAGATCGAGAACCGCGAGGGCGAGGAAGAGCGGACCAAAGGTCTCATCATGTCCATCTCCGAGGACGGACAGAAGTGGGAGGAAGTCTGGCAGGCGAAGAGCTGGGTCACGACGTGGATTGCGCGGGTGACACAGTCGTCTGGCGGTTCCGTGAAATCGGGGCGGAAGGCCAGGTTCATCAAGTTGGAAACGCGCGGCGACTCCCCCAGGCCGCTGGTGCTCAAGCGCGTGACGGTTTTCGGGATCAAGTGAAGCCGGAAGAACGAATCCAAGCATGATTCGAGTGCAGGCAATTGGAAGGTAACAAATGAAAGACCACACCACACGCCGCCATGCGGCCAGCCTCATTGTTGCGGTCACGGTGCTGACCTCAGTCCTGGCGGCGGAGGCTGAAACCAGCCAGTCGCCAGCCGGGCGGATATCGGTTGATTTCTCCAGTGGGGCTGGGCGGATCAAGGCGATCAACGGGGTGAACAATGGGCCGGCACGGTTAGGGAGTCATCAGGCTGACATGACGTCTCTGCACAAGGAGGCTGGTTTCCCAAGTGTGCGATTACACGATTGTTATTGGCCGAATCCGACCGTGGTGGATGTTCCGGCGATCTTCCCGCTCTTCCATGCCGATGCCGAAGATCCGAAGAACTATGTTTTCGCACCGACGGATCGCTATTTGGAACCGATTGCGGAGCGTGGCGTCCAAATTATCTATCGGCTTGGCGTCAGCATAGAGCATATGACGGCGTTCCACACACAACCGCCGGCGGACTATGAGAAGTGGGCCAAGATTTGCGTGAATATCATTCGCCATTACAATGACGGGTGGGCGAATGGGAAGCGGTGGGGCATCAATTACTTCGAGATCTGGAATGAACCGGATATCGGGAATGCGATGTGGCTGGGGACACCGCAACAATATTTCGAGTTGTATCAAATCTCCGTGAAGGCCTTGAAAGCGTATAACCCCGAGCTGAAAATCGGGAATCAGGTGGCCAGTGGGACGGGAAAGTTCGCGCAACAGTTTCTGGGATATTGCCGGGACCGGAAATTGCCGTTGGATTTCTTCAGTTGGCACCAATACCCGTCATCACCACCCGTTTTTGTCGGCAACGCCCGCGCGGTGCGCAGCCTCTTGGATACCAGTGGTTTCAATCAGGTCGAATCATTCTGTACTGAGTGGAAACCAATGCTGGCGGGGTTTAATGAATTGAGCTGGACTCCCAAGCGTCAGGCGGGGGCTGTTGAGTTGGCTTTCGAGCGAAATCGCAACCACGAGGCTGCCGCATTTGCCGCAGCGACGCTGATGTTGATGCAGGATGCGCCGCTGGACATGGCGCATTTCTATACGGCGGACAGTTCTCCGTGGAGCATGTTTGACGAGTATGGCGTTCCGGGAAAGGTGTTTTTCGCCTTCAAGGCCTTCCACCAATTGCTGCAGACCCCCAATCGGGTGACCGTCGCCGGCCTTCCGGACGCGGATGCGTTGACACTTGTCGCCGGGCTTTCCGACGACAGGAAAACAGCCTCCTTGTTGATGAGCAATTACCGGTGGAACCAGAGCCGGCACAGCATTGTGCTGAAGAACCTTCCATGGACTGGCAAGACCCGAATGGAATCGTTGCAGATCGACGCGACCCATGAACTTCAGCCCACGGACAAGGTGGAGTTCGATCCCGTAACCGCCACTCTGAAGATGGACATGCCAGAGTCCACCGTGCTGTTCATTCGCCTGAGTCAGTCATGAAGGTCGTGAAGTTGGAAATCACCGCGACCGTCAGTGGCAAATGCAACAAGTAACATCAGCAGAAAGATTGTCGGGTACCGGAAACCATCAAAGGAGAATCCAAATGAAAAACCATATCACACGCCGCACTGCGGCCTGCCTCATTGTTGCCGTATCGGTTCTGTCCTCGATCCCTGCCGCTTTCGCGGCCAAGACACCGCGCGCGACGGGCACGTTGGGCAAAGGAGATTACGGCGTGATGGATGACACCCCGTATTATGGCGGCTTCGGAGCCGGCTTTCTCCATATCAACGCCGACGGCACCTACGGCGGCGGCGAGATCCGCTCGGGCGATCTGGGCCTGCAGTTTTACGGGCCGACGTTCGGCGGTCCCTACCGGTTCCAGATCCATGTGAAGGATGCCAAGGGGGAATGGAACGGCGACCTGGTTGCTGGCGGCACGGCAGGCATGCAGGTGGGATACCTGCCGCTCTTCCCCAAGTGCCAGTACACGTTCCAGCACGAGGCCATGCCGCTGGACGTGAAGATGGAGGCCTTTGCGCCCTGGATCCCCGGCGACAGCAAGATGAGCAGCCTGCCGGTCCTGTTCTTCGAGTTCCAGATCACCAATCCTGACGAGTCGGAAAAGACGGTCTCCCTGGCCTGCATGGTCCCCAATCCCGAGTGCGACGGCGGCAGCCCTGTCAGGGAGAAGGGCGGCCAGGTCAATGGACTTCTCCTGCAATCCCAGCGGGCCGGCGGCGGCACGCTCTGCGGGATGATCCGTAACGACGGCGCCGGCCAGGTCACGTGGGGCTCCGAGTTCACCAAGGGCAGACTCAGCGGCACGAACGGGGATCTGTTGGCATCGTCCATCACGGTGCCCGGGAAAACAACGCGGCGCATCGTGTTCATCCTCGCCTGGGATTTCCCGGTCTATGTTTCCGGTGATGGCAAAGCCTGGCCGCGCAAGGAACTGGGACACTATCACAGCAATTTCTACCAGGGTGCGGACGCGATCGCGCGGGATTGCCAGCTCAGGTATCCGGCCATCCGCGCCGGGGTGGACGCCTGGTTCCGCCGCATGTGGGACGACAGCAATCTGCCCGAGTGGATGCGCAAGCAGATCCTCATCAGCACCTCCCACATGGCCTACAACGGCGTCTTCTTCAAAAACGGACAGGCCGCGCAGAAGGAAGGCGATTGCTTTCCTCTTGTCGGAACGTATGACGAACAATTCCACCCCTCTTTCTGCGAGCTGCTTTTCCTGCCCGAGGCCGAGTGGGGCAACCTCCGGATTTTCGCCGAAGCCTTGACGCCGGATGGCGCGATCCGCCACGACCTCGGCGACATGTGCGTCACCGCGACCGGTACGTCGCCCGATCACGGCCCAAACGGCTATCCGGGCAAACACAGCGAGCGAACGGCCCGCACGCCGGTTGCCGGCGGCTTCGAGTGGTGGGATGCCGGCGATAACACCCCGGAATGGATCCTCGACCTGTACCGCGATTACCTGTGGACCGGCGATCTCGCGAGACTGAAGGCTTTTTGGCCGACTGTCCAGGCGGGCTGCGCCTATATGCTGGGCGGCGACCGGGACAATAACGGCCTCTATGACGATTCGAAAACGTACGATTGTTTCGGTCCCGTGCCAGAGAACATATACATCAACGACCTGCAGCGGGCGGCGTTCCAGGCCGCAGCGAAAATCGCGGCGATTGCGGGCGACACGGCCGCCCGCGACGCCTACCAGGCCCGTTCCGAGCAGATGGCCAAGGCGATCGAGGGACTGTGGAAACCGAAAGGGTTCTACTCGGTAGGCCGCTCGATCCCGGACAGCCTCATCTCTAACGGACTCTATGGGGAACACAGCGACGACTTGCTGGGTCTGCCCTGCCAGCTCAGCAGGGAACGTGTCGAACAACACCTGAAGTATATGTTCGCCAAGCATTACAATGGCAAGACCTTCCTGGTCGCGCCGGGCGTGGAAGGCGGCGCATTGATGGCCAATGCGGAGGGGTTGCGCGACTTCACCGCGCTGGCCTTGTGGCGCGGCATCCCTGAAGAGGCGATGACGGTGGCCCAATGCTTCTACGAGGTGATTTTCACGCATCTCCAACGGGAGTGGAATCAGCCGATGCTGATCAACGCCGACCGCAATCCGACCTTCGGCAACCACTACCAGAGTGTCCCGGGCACATGGCACGTGCTGCTGGGGCTTGAGGGGGTCAGGTGGGATGTACCGGGAAAGAAACTCTCACTCCGTCCGAACCTGCCGGCATCCTTCCAGGGTAAACTCCGCACGTTTCTGCCGGGGGCCGTCACGTGGGGCGGACTGGACTACTCGTGCGTCGAGCCGGATTGCGACCAGAAGTTTGTCCTGACCTTTGAACGCCCGTTCGAGCTTGAATTCCTCGGAGTCCGCAATTCCGGCAAGCCGACCGTCAAGGCAACACAGGGCGGCAGGAAGGTGCCGTGCTCGATAAAGGTCGTCAATGCGGATGAGTACGAAGTAAGGTTCGACAAGCCACTGCAGTTGGACGGGAAACCGCTCGAGGTTTGGATCGGAAGCAAGTAGCGTCAGGAAAAGAATGATGAAACGACTACTGACAGTTGGATTGATGATGTGTGGATTGTTTGCCGGCAGTGTGCTGGCGGACGAGAATCTTCCACGGCTCTCGCCACGGCCACTTCTCGCCGCGGTCGTCGCCGACGAGCCGATGAAGATTGTCATCGCCCTCAACGGCCACCGTCCCGAAGACCTGAAGGACTCCGGCGATGGCCAACTCGCTGTCCTGACCATTGAGCGTCCAAAGAACGAAACCGTCGAATGGAGGATCAGCTTCAAATGAGATATCAGAACATCATAATGGCAGTGGTTGGAGTGTTATTGATTGGATCTTCCATTGTACTAGCGGCAGAGCCGGTAGGGAATCAAAGCACCAACTGCCAAGCAACCATTACGATTGACCGCAACACAAAATCGAAGCCCTACAGCAAAATGATTTTCGGCGGGTTCTTGGAACATTTTGACCATCAGATTTATGGGGGCGTTTTTGAGCCCGGCTCACCGCTTTCAGACGAGAAAGGTTTCCGCACGGATGTCATCAAAGCGTTGAAGGAGTTGAAAGTTCCGGTGATCCGGTGGCCGGGCGGGTGTTTCGTGGACAGTTACCACTGGCAGCAAGGTGTTGGAAAGACACGTCAGCCCTATGAGGATTTTTGCTGGGGGGTGTTGGAGCCCAACACTTTTGGTACGGACGAGTTTGTTGAGCTTTGCCGCCGGCTGGACGCAAAGCCCTACATCTGCCAGAATAGCCTGGCGGACGTTCAGGAGATGGCCGATTGGGTTGCGTATTGCAACGCAACTACAGGGAAATTTGCCGAGATGCGTCGGGCCAACGGCCACGCGAAGCCGTTCAACGTCCCTTACTGGAGCGTTGGGAACGAAAAGAGCGGGAATGAATACATCAATAAAGTGCGCGCCGCTGCCATCGCGATGAAACAGGTGGATCCCGCTATTCAGACAACGTGCTCAGGAGCACATGGATCCAATGCGTCCATCGAACCATACCTTATCCAAACTGCCGGGAAATACCTCGATATTATCTCGGTTCACCAATACTGGGTTGAAAACTATCAGGAACATCACACGCCGGACTATCTTTCCTGCATGATGCTTTCCGAGATGCCGGATGCCCATGTTGGCAGTGCTGCCAAATCTTTAGACAAGACCGGCATGCGAGACCGGATCAAGATCTCCTTCGACGAATGGAACCTGCGTTCCTGGCATCATCCCGGTTTTCCGCGTGGATCGGTTTCAAATCATAATGACCCGGAAGTGATTAGGTTGCTGGCGGCGCGTAAGAAAAGTGACGCTGCGTCGCTGTATACCATGGCCGATGCGCTGTTCGCGGCATCGTTCCTGAATGCCTGCCTGCGTCATTCTGAGGATGTCGGCATGGCCAACATTGCCCCCTTGGTTAACACCAGCGGGCCGCTTTTTGTTCATCCGAAGGGCATTGTAAAACGCACACATTTTCACACCATGGCGATGTATGCCAACCTGCTGGAGGACTATGTTGCCGGGGCCGGTATAACAGCCAACCGGCTGACGCATGGAGGGAAATCCGTGGCGGTTGTCGATGCCGTCGCCACCGTGGACAAGTCCGGCAGGAAGTGGGCCATCGCACTCGTGAACCGGCATCCTACCGAAGCGGTTGACTGCCAGGTTAAGGTGGGTGACAAACCTTTGGAAGGCAAGTTCAAGGCAACAGTGCTGGCCGGTGATTCGCCGGACGCCTACAATGATATTGAGCATCCCGACCGGGTGAAGCCGGAGGAGAGGGGGCTTTCCATCAAGACAGGAATTGTGCAGCTTCCGCCGCATTCGTTGATGATTGTCCGGGGGAAAGCAGAATAGTTGCGGACAGGACGTATAAGCCGCATTTCGCAGAAATGCCTTATGCTGGGGCCGTTTTAAAATACCGCACGGGCGGACAAAAGTGATACAGTGAAATAAACTGAAAGAAAAAAGAATAGACAAATGAGACATCTGAAGCATGTGTTGGCTGGGAAACGGCAGATGAAGAGACGAATACTCATCACGATAGCAATGGGGATAATGGCAATGTCTCTTTCGGCGGCAGTGACAGGTGTGAATAAGGCTACAGTCTTTTTCGTCGCGCCAGATGGCAATGACGCTCATGCGGGGACAACTGCCAAGCCGTTTGCCACGCTTACGCGGGCGCGCGACGCCGCACGGCAACTCGGGACTAACCTGGTCCGGCGCATCGTGGTGCGTGGAGGGAAGTACTACGACGTTTCACTTGAACTCGGCCCGCAAGACTCGGGACTGACCATCGAGGCGGCACCGGGTGAGACGCCGGCACTCTATGGCGGGCGCCTCGTCAGCGGCTGGGAGAAGGATGGCGACAGGTTCTACGCCGCCAAACTGCCTGGCGTGAAGGAGCGGAAGGTGGACTTCCGGCTTCTGCTGGTCAACGACCAACTGCGACCGCGCGCCCGACTGCCCCACACTGGTGACTTCACGCATCTCAGCCGCTTCGACGTGGGTTGGACATCCACGGTCGGCGGCGGTTTCCGCGGGGCTGACAAGCCCGAGTTGAAATTGCATCTGCAATACAGGCAGGGCGACCTCGGTGCGTGGCTGGACGTCAACAACGCCGAAGTCACCATCTACCATCAGTGGGACGATTCCGTTGTCGGGCTCAAGGCACATGATTCGGAAACGCAAACCCTGCACTTCTCCACCCCTTCCGGGTATCCACCCGGCGCCTTCGGGGTCAGGACCTACGTGGTCTGGAACATTCGCGAAGGGATGTTCGAACCCGGCCAGTGGTATCTGGACCGCACCGAGGGCCGGGTCGTATACTGGCCAAAGCCAGACGAAGACATCAAAACCATCGAGGTGATCGTGCCGACCGCTGCAGCTGTCATCGAGATCAATGGAAGCAAGGACACACCGGTGTCCGGCATCACGTTCGAAGGCTTGAATCTCTACGCCACGACTACACCGCTATTATCGGGCGGATGGGCTGCTGGTGTATTCAAGGGGGCAGTGGAAACCCGCTTCACACAAGACTGCACCTTCAGACGTATGCACATATCCGGCGTGGGCGGACAGGCCATCCGCATGGCGGACGGCATGAACAACACGGTGGCCCAGTGCGAAATAGCCAGCGTTGGTGCGGGCGGCATCTACGATATTCGCGGGAACGGGAACCGGATTCTCGACAATCGCATCCGCCAGTTCGGCCTGACCCACGCCAGCGCCATCGGCATACGCACCCCTGGGGGCGGCCAGAAACAGCCAGAGATGAGCCACGACAACGAGATTGCGAACAATGAGGTCTCAGGCGGTCCCTATGTCGGGATCGAGTTTGACGGCTGGAGAAACCGCTTTGAACGCAACCTGGTGTGCGACGTGATGAGAGTCCTCCGCGATGGCGCCGCCTTCTACGGTAGCGGCAAGGAGAACATCATCTGCGGCAACGTGGTTCGCGACATGCCGTCCGGCAAACACGCGAACGCCTACTATATCGACGAACTGGGCGAGGGCTTCCTCGTCGAGAGCAACCTATCCATCAACTGCGAATGGCCGGTGCACATGCACATGGCTGCTCGAAACACCATCCGAAACAATGTGTTTGTCAGTGAAGGGGCAATCAGACTGACGTTTCCGAGAAGTAGCGAGTTCATCATGGACAGGAACATTGTTGCCGCCGGCGGGCAGATTCAGGTGGAGAACTCGACGGCTGTGACGAACTGGACGAACAACCTGTTTTTCAGCCAGGCAGGCCAATACCAAGGCGTGCCTGACACCGTGCAGAGAGGCGCCCCGGTCTTCGTGGACCCTGCCAGGATGGACTACCGCTTCAAAGCGAACTCGCCCGCATCGGCGCTGGGGATCAAGCCGCTCGATTTCAGCCATGTCGGCCGGCAAGAGGGGGGCGTAACAGGTGCGGAAAGTGCGGGTGCGCCTGCCCGGTGAAACACGGAGAGAAGGATGAGCACGGCGCAATTGAAGGGGCCCGGCATAGATGCTTGAAATAGTGCTGCGACGGGTTACAACAGTGAAAAGGAACTGAACATAGCACACAGGAAAATGCGCAAAATCCGCGGAGAAAACATGAAAACATACTTAAAATTACCAATCATTGTAATGATCGGCCTGTTGTCGATATCGACTGGCATTGGAGGCGTTTCCAGCGAGGCCTTTCTGGCAGCTCCACCGTGCATGAAATTGGGCAGGATTATGCCGCTCGGCGATTCTATTACCAAAGGCGCGCCTGCAGGCGCCTATCGCGATCCGTTGTTTTCCATGCTGAAGAAAGAAGGTTATTCTTTCAGCTTCGTGGGTTCTCTTACTGAAAACCCGACTGCTGCCCTTACAGCCGACGGACAGGAGCACCATCAAGGCCACAGCAGCATGGGAATGGACTGGATACGCGATAACCTGAAGCAGTTCTTTGCCGCCAACCCGCCTGACCGCATCTTGTTGGCGATCGGGGCCAATGATATTGGCGGTGCCACGGTGCCGGAATTGAAAACACGGATGGAAAATTTGGTCACCGCCATCTTCACGCTCGATCCGAAAGTAAAACTGTATCTTGCGTCAGTGACTCCCCAGACAGGTCCGGCCATGGCCAAAATAACGGAGTTCAATAAACTCATTCCGGACATTGTGGCTGATCACAAAGCCAAAGGACACCAGGTGATTTACGTCTCGATGGCTGCACTGGATATCAAAGATCTAGGAGACAACGTTCACCCCAATGTTGCAGGTTCCCTGAAAATGGCCCAGGCTTGGTATGCCGCCCTGACCACTGATTTGGCGGCGGAATTACCTGATATCAAACCGCTGTTCGACTATCCTGTACGCGACACCTGCATCTGTCTCGGGCCAGACAAAACCTATTACCTGACCGGCACCACCGGCCATCCGACGTGGTGGGAAACCAACGACGGCATCCGCGTCTGGAAATCCAGAGACCTCAAGACGTGGGAACCGTTAGGACTCGTCTGGAGTTTCGCGAAAAACGCCACCTGGCAGAAAGGCAACGGCAAACAACGTGCCATCTGGGCACCTGAGATTCATTACTTCAAAAACACGTTCTGGCTCGCTTACTCCGTCAACTACGGCGGCACCGGCCTCCTCCGCAGCAAGACCGGCAAGGCCGAGGGTCCTTACGAAGACGTCAAACCCGATGGCCCGCTGACCGATGGGATCGACGCATCACTGTTCGCTGACGATGACGGCAAAGTCTATTTCGTCTGGCAGAATGGCACCATCGCGCGCCTCAAGGACGACATGAGCGGCCTCGCCGAGAAACCGCTGACTCTCACGCCTGCCGGCATCGACGCTAAACCAGGACGAAATACGCGTGGCGGTCCGCTCGAGCCCGTCAACGCGGGGCAGGTCGGCTACGAAGGCGCGTTCCTGACCAAGATTGACGGTCGCTATCATCTCATCTGTGCCACATTGAACACGGACGACAAGCCGCAAACTCATTACGATTGCATGTCCGCCAGCGCCGACTCGATCTACGGCCCATACGGCAACACCTACCTTGCCATCCCGCACGGCGGCCACAACACGCTTTTCAAGGATGCGCAAGGCAACTGGTGGTCCACCTTCTTCGGCAACGATCCGCAGGCGCCCTTCCGTGAGCGGCCCGCGATACTCCCCGTCCATATTGATGCCAACGGTAAGATTCAACCCGGGAAAACACCGTAATCCACATACCGAAGAATGTGTTGAGAGACAAGAGAGGAGATTCTATGCGGAAGACGATGGCTTTGATGACGATAGGTGCATGGCTTGTGGCAGGCGCAGCCGTCGCGGACGGAGGAGGGAAAATGTATTTGCCGGACGGCGTCTATCGTGGCAGGCTCTCCGCAGAAGAGGCGAAGTCCTCGCTCGTGCCCATCACGACCGAAGCGGCCATGCGGAACGGGAAGGGTGAACCGATCTACGACTGTCTGGAACCGCATATTTCCAAGTTCGGAGACACCTGGTACGCCTACGGTTTTACCATTCGAGAAAAGGACGTATTCGCTGCGACGTGTTATTCGTCCACGGATTTGAAGACCTGGATCTTCCGAGCCAAATATCCAGTCGAGAAGCGCGGCATTCCGCTTTGGAATGTGCTCTACAACGCGAAGAACAAGGAATACGTGGGCTACGGCGCCGAATACGGGGATAAAATCCACGTTTACACCAGTCCCAGTCCCATCGGTCCCTTCACGTACAAGAAGCCCATGTCGGCTGTTCACGGCGGCCCCGGGGACCTGTTGATGTACCCGGACACCGATGGCAAGGCGTACCTGATCTACAACAAGTACCAAGGCGAGATCCCGCAGCGTTTCGCCTACATTTACCAACTCACCGATGATTATTACGACATCGTACCTTCTACCCTGTGCAACACCAGCAAGGTCATGGAAGGTTTCTGGATGATCAAACGCAACGGAACGTATTTTCTACTTGGGTCTGGCCTGGTTGCGTATGATGTGGACGACAATTTTTATCTAACCGCGCCAAGCCCCTTGGGGCCGTGGACGGACAAGGGCTACATTGCTCCTGTTGGCACGAAAACCTTCAAATCACAGACATTTCAGGGGCTGGACGTCACGGGTCCCAAGGGCACCGCGTATGTCTTCATCGGACATCGCTGGAAAACCCAGGTAGGCGGGTTGTGGGCCAATGCCACTTCGATCTGGCTGCCCTTGAAATTCACCAAGGATAATTTGATCGAAGAAATGAAGTGGTATGAGAACTGGGTGCTGGATACGGAGGGCGCGACCCTCGTGCCCCCTCCACCCCTGTCCCGGGCGAACCCGCAGGCGTCGTCCACCGTCAACGGCGAGTCAGCTCCCGCCAATGCGATCGACAGCGATCCGGCCACGGGTTGGTCCAGCGCGGGAGCCGGCACTGTGAAATCACGGGAGTCCAATGTGATCAGCCGTTTCGAGGCGAAAGGCAAAGAAACGCTTTCCGGCTTTTATGCGCGGCTTTCCAATTGCGTGGGACCGGTCGACGCTCCCACCGTTGTGGGGTTGAGGGTCAATGGCGCGTTGCGTCAGGAATGCGTCACAATCCCTGTCTATGGCGCTCCGCTCAATGAGTACACCCGGCAAAACGGACGCATCTTCCCGCCGCTTGACGTTGCCCAGGAATACCGCATCGCGCTGGCCGAGCCGCTCGCGCTGAAAACCGGGGACAAGTTGAACCTGGAAATCATTTCCTCTGGAGCGATGACCGGAGGGGGCACGGCAGGACTGCAGTTCGAAGGCACATGGAATCTTGCCGACATGCGCGAGCCATTCCGGCAGACCAAAGCCGCGGGGCCGGTCTCCAGGATTGCATGGAGTGATCGAGAGGTCGTAGGTACCGGCACGGAAAAGAAGTTCGATCCAATGTGCGCCGCACAAAACAATTCCACCGTCGCCGGTGATCCCGACGGCACGCTCTGGCAGTTCACCGCGTTTTATTCCGTGGACGAGCAATATGGCGGGGGCAGGGACGGGTCGTATGCGCGTATTTTCGGATTCAAGAAGCCGATTGGCAAACCGTGGGAGCCGGTCGGCCTTGTCGTCGATTGTCCTCCCCAAACCACATACGCTGGCGATCCGTTTGCCTTTCAGGACATGGACGGTACGCCCTGTCTGGCCTATGGGGTCGCTGATGGAAGCAATGGTTTTAGCGATTGGAAGTACTCGTGGGGCTACGTCCGCCGCTCGAAAACCAAAAGCTTTGCCGGACCCTGGGGGGACGCGTTACCGCTCTGGGAAAAATTTCCGCGTAGCGAAGGGCGCATGGTGTGCGTTCGGGTGTATCCCCGGCCCCAAACCCGTGACTACCTGCTGTGCTGGGATCACGGGGAGTCCGACATCAAGATTCGGGGAGCGATAGTGACCCGGCTCGGTTCGCCAATGTCGCACAAGACCATTGTTGAGTCGCCGACCCTTATTCGCAACCAGGAGGAAGGCTCCGGCGGATTCATCCGCGACGGAAAGGGCTATCTTTGTGGCTGGCAAATCCCGGGTATCAACGATGTCACAGCGATCCAACGCTTGCATGAATTCGATCTGGCGGATCCGCTGAACCCGCAAAACTGGCGTGTCGTGCCCGGTTCCTGGGGATTCAACGACGGATCGCACCCGGTCGAGGATGGTGGCGCGAGTGCCGATTCGTGGAGTCTGTCCCTGGTGGGTGACGAGCTCTGGGCCTCTTCCATCGTCTATAGCATGAGTGAAAAGCGCAACTCGATCCTCGCCTGTCATGTCCCCTGGGAGAAACGGATGGGGAACAGTTTCCGTTTTGGCGTGTCGCGTATCCCCGGCTTCACCGAAGTCGCTCCCGTGATCGAATACGCGCTGGGGAAGAAATGCGGACTCAGGGCCGAAATCACAGGAAAGGGCGACAAGGCGTGGGCGTATCTGTTTTTGTCACCTTCCGCGCGGCCGCTCTGCCGCGGAGGCTTTGCTGTGGAGGTCTCGCCGCAGGGCTCCCGCCTGGTTTGGTATCCGCTGGAGGGCGCGGCAGTCGGTCTCACTCCCTACGGCGGTCCGAAGTGGACGGCTGAGACAACTTACAAACTGGTCCTGCAGCGCGACAACGACAAGATTTCCGGGACGGTGGACGGCTTCCGTCTTGGCCCTGTCACCATCACCGATCCTGCACAAAAACAACTTCTGGACGAACCGCAACGTTTCAAATTCTATGGCTGGCAGGGCGGGCTTCACACCATCCAAAACGCCATTCTCCAGGACGGCCAGCAGTGAGTCTGAATGGCATTGCCGATATTAAGTACTGTGTCGTCGAAGGGAATGTGGTGCGGTTCACCAAGCCGCTGAAGTTGGACGCGAAACCGCTGGAAGTTTGGATCGGAAGCAAGTAGTGACAAACAAGGTAAGCATCTGGGAGAAAAGAATGAATATGAGAATATCGATGTTGATCGGGTTGCGCCTGTTGAGTTCGAATTTGCTGGCGGCTGAGACGGGGGACAAAGAGACAGCAAAGAATTCGAAGAGCGAGGTGATCGCAATCGGAAATGCTGAACTTGCCGTGATGCTGGGAGAAAAACCGAGCGAGGCGGAGAAGCGAGCGGCGGCATTGCTTGCGGAACGCATCAAGGATCGCGCCGGCGTTGCGCTGGCCGCACCTGGTGACAAGGCCGCGTTCCGGCTGGTTATCGGCAAGGTGGCATCGAACGCCAAAATCAAGGAATTTGCCGGTGTGCACAAGGAGGTCGCCTCGCTCGGTTCTGATGGATATGTCATTGCAGTCAACCCGGGGAATAGGGAAATCCACATTGCAGGCCAGAGCGACAGCGGGGTTGTGGCCGGGGTGGGCCGCCTGCTGCGCGAAATGCGATATCAGAATGGAAGGGTTGAGGTGCCTTCACTTAATATCACGGAGACTCCGCAGATGCCGAATCGCGGCATGTATTTGTGGGCGCGCAAGGAATTCTTCGGCAAGCCGGACCAGGTGGACCGCTATGTTGAGGAGTTCGCCTTGTGGGGGTGCAACGGCATTGCGCTCTGGTTCGAGATGGGAATGTTCAAGAGCTTCGATGATCCCGAGGCGAAGAAGTGGCTGGATATCTACCGCAGGCTCTACGCGACAGCCAAACGCATGGGCATGAAAACCGGCCTGCTCATGGAGATGAACGACGCCTACAATACTTCGCCAACAGATATGCGCATCAAGCCGATCATCGGCTGCCCGGATTGGTATCTGTGCCCCTCCAAGCCCGGAGCAATGGAGAAGATGGTCGCCTGGCAGGAGGAAGTGTTCAAGGCGCTGCCGCAGATTGACATCTTCAACCTGTTTCCGGCCGATCCCGGCGGATGCTCGTGTCCGGATTGCACGCCGTGGCCGACCCACGGTTTCTGGCGCATTGCCAAGCCGCTGGCCGACCGGATTCACGAGATCTCGCCGAAGACGTCGATCTGGGTGGACACCTGGCACTTGAACCACCCGATCTTCGGCGGCAAGGACTGGCATAACCTGGTCGCCAACCTCGACTGGTCGAAGGAACGGCCGGAGTGGTTCGCAGGCTTCGAGGTGGGCCTGGCGCCGAAGCACGGCTTTGCCCGCATGTCCGCCGAGGATCGCAAATACTACAACGAGGCCAAGCAGCCGCTGATGGTGTTCCCGGACATTTCCATGTGGGGCAACCACCCGGGCATGCTCGTCAACAAGGAATACTGGAAGTCGCTGCAAACAGAGATGAACGATTATTCTCCCGAGTTGATGAAGGGCGGCTGGCCTTACAGCGAGCGCTGGAACACCGATATCGCCAGCGTGATGATGTTGTCGTGGTTCTGGAATCCGAAAAAAAGCGTGGAGACTGTGATGGATGAGTATTCTTCGTTCTACTTCGGACCCGAGGCGGCATCCGGCAGGGAACTGCTTGAACTTCTGGATGACTCAAACAAGGATCCACAGCGCAAGGAAAAGATCAGGGAGAAGCTTGCCGGGCTGGAAGGTTGCCTGCCCGAGTGGGTGAAGCGCGACTGGCGCTGGGCTGAGATCGCGGAATCCTGCCGGTTCAGGACTCGGTGATACCGGTCAAGGTGGGCGGTAGATAAAGTGAAGTCATGGTATCTAAGATAAATGCTAAAGACCGATTGAACCATCCAAGCAACGATTGAAAGGGAAAAGAAATAAAACAGGCAATGAAACGTGTTAGAACTGTGTTATCCGTGGTGGCGATTCTGATGGTCGCATCGCGGGCTTGCGGGGCGTCATCGGCCGAGGGGACTAAATCCGTTAGACTGGTGCTTCCGGCGAACGCCGGCCCGGTGGTGGAGAATACAGGCAAGGTGTTTACGCGGCAGGTCATGCAGCGCTGCGAGGCCAAGGTTGTCACTGGCGGCAATGCGCCGCTGACGGTGGAACTAACTGTAGAGAAGGGCATCGGTGCGGAAGGTTACCGGATCGAAGACCGCACGGGCGGCGGCGTCCGCATTGCGGGCAATGACGAGCGGGGTCTTGTCGCCGGGGTCGGGAAGTTCTTGCGGACGTCGCGTTACGACAAGGGCGGCTTCACGCCCGGGACGTGGCGCGGCACATCGGTGCCGACCAGGCAGGCGAGGGGCATCTACTTCGCAACTCATTTCCATAATTATTACCACGATGCCCCGGTCGAGGAGATCGAACGGTATGTGGAAGACCTTGCGCTGTGGGGATTCAACGAGCTGGCTGTGTGGTATGATACGCATCATTTTGACGGGGTTGATGATCCGAAAGCCGTGGAGTTCCGGAAACGGCTGCATGCCGTCATGGCGGCGGCGAAGCGGATCGGCATGGACGTATCGCTCACACTCATCGGCAACGAGGCCTACGGAAACTCGCCGGCGGAACTGCGGGCATCGCCTGGAGCCGGGCGCGGAGGCTACTACCCGTGCGCAGTCTGTCCGAGCAAGCCGGAGGGGATGAAGTATATCCTGAAACTCCTGGGGGAATGGTTTGACTGTACGGCTGATCTCAAGCCCCGGTCAGTCTGGATCTGGCCCTACGACCAGGGCAGTTGCGGCTGTGGGGCGTGTCAGCCGTGGGGCTCGAAAGGCTACATGAAGTGCGTCACAGAGGTGGGCAACCTCGCCCGCACGAAGATGCCGGGTACGAAGATCGTTCTCTCCACCTGGATGATCGACAATAACGAATGGCGCGGGATCAAAGAACAGCTCGCACGGACCAAGGGCCTGGCAGACGAGATTCTACTTGAACCTTCCTGCGGTCCCGGGATCGATCCGAAAGAGCTCGGCCTGCCGATCTTCGGTTTCCCCGAGATCAGTATGCACAATACATTTCCGTGGGCCGGGTTCGGTGCCACGCCGCTGACCGCCTATTCACAGGGCCAATGGAACGGGGCCAAGGCCATTTCAAGCGGCGGATTCCCCTATTCCGAGGGGATTTTTGAGGACCTGACCAAGGTGGCCTACAGCCAGTTCTACTGGAACGATCAACCTGCCGCGGAGACAGTGAAGGAATATATAGCCTTCGAGTTCTCGCCGGATGTCGTCGGGGATATTGCGGGTGTCGTGAGGACGCTTGAACAGAACCACCATTGCCGCTGGTGGCCGGGTGAGCTGGAAGGTGTGAAGCTTGAAATGGACTGGTTCCCGTCGAAAGGCGCGAAGCCGCAGGCCGATCCCGGCGCTGAAGAGGCGTATGCCGCGATGCAGCGGATTGACGGATTGCTTACGCCCCAGGCGAAGAAAGCCTGGCGCTGGCGTCAGCTCTATCTGCGCGCGTTGCTCGACTCCGAGTTGAAGACCAACGGCGGCAAGCCGAATGACGGGTGCAACGAAGCCTTTGCCGAACTGATCAAGATCTATCACGCGGAGAATGCTAATCCGGTCGTCCGGCCTCCGTTGCCGAAGGATTACCAGGGAAAGAAGTGAAATAAAACACCCAAATGGAGGAATTCACCCATGAACAAACTAACAACCATCGCCCTCACCGCCTTGCTGCCGGCAGCGCTCTGCGCGCTCCACGCCGCCGAAACGACGGCGGCCGACGCGGTCGGACGCAAGCTGCAGAGTGCCATGATCTGGTCACTCTCGGTTCCGGCCGGCACCCAGGCCTACGTGGCTTTCCGCAAGACGTTTGAACTGCGCGACCCGGCCACGCCCTCGGTCTTGCACGTGTTCGCTGACTCCCGCTATATGCTCTGGGTGAACGGCACCTATGTTTTGCGCGGGCCCTGCCGCTTCAATCCGAAGCGCCCCGAATTCGACAGCGTGGATCTGCGGCCGTTCCTGAAACGAGGGAGCAACACGCTGGCGGTGCTGGTTCATCATTATGCCGGGGCGGTCAACGGCAGGATCATACGGCACGCCCCCGGTCTAACAGCCAGCCTTGAGGTTGGTGGCAGGGAGATTCTGCGCACGGACGCCTCCTGGCGGTGCAGCGACAAGACGCAATACCGCCCCTCGCCGGGGGCCTGGAGTTCGATTCCCGATGTGCTGGACGGCAGGCTGTGTCCGCAGGACTGGACCGCGACGGCCTTCGACGATGCCGCCTGGCAACCGGCGATCCCCGTGGACGGCCACACGTGGGGCGCATTGCAGCCTCGCTCGCTGCCGCTGCCTCGGGAGACGGAACTTACGGGAATGAAACTGCTCCCGTCCGGCCAGGCGCTGAAGGAGGCGATGCCACTCGACTTGTCGGCCGGGAAGGCAGTGGTCGTGGATCTCGGCCGCATGGCGATGGCTTATGCGGTGGTGGAACTTGAGGCGGACGAGGGCAGCGTGCTGCAGATGCAGTATGCGTTGCGCTATCTGAACGGGCAGCCTACGGAAACGTATGGGGTAGGCACCTCCTACACCGCGCGTGCCGGTCGCCAGCGTTTCATCGCTGCAGACCAGTGGTGCGCGCGCTACGTCACCGTCACCTGCACTTCTGGCAGGGTAAAAATTCTCGGGCTGAAGATGATTGACCGCCGTTATCCGTTCGATCGGGTCGGTTCGTTCACCTGCAGCGACCCGCTGCTGACCCGCCTCTGGGATATGGCGGTCAACACGATCGAAGCGGTCAGCGACGACGCTTACGGGTCCGACGCCCGCGAACGGAACGAATGGCTGCAGGATCCGGCACAACCGAATTTCATCACAACCCGGGTCGCTCTGGCTGGCCCCGGTGCGGACGGACAAAAGGTATTCTCGGATCCGCGACTGTTGAAAAACCTGCTTCGCCATGCCGTATTGGCACAGCTTCCGGACGGTCGGCTGCTGGCAACATTTCCGACCGATCGCGGCCCGGAGGATTGCCATTACGTGATTGAGGACTATTCGTGCCAGTGGGTTGAGGCGCTGAAACTGTATTTCGACGCCACGGGCGACCGGGCGTTTCTCCTTGAGATGTGGCCGACCTTGACACGACAGATGCAATGGTTTCTGGAACACCGCACACCGCGCGGCCTGCTGTTGGCCCGGGAATATGCGTCGTTCGACAATCCGCTGGCCTATATCACCTGCGAAGGCGCCACGATGAACGCCTATTTCTATCAGGCCTTGAGGGATTCGGACTATCTGGGGCGGGTGCTGGAACAGAACCCGCAGGCGGAAATTTACGCGAAGGCCGCGGTGGCGTTGCTCGCAGCCTATAACAAGCAGTTCTGGAATGAAGCGGAAGGCGCTTACAATTCGGCGTTTCTCGGCGAGAAAACCCTTGATCCGACCGCGCACGCGCAATTGCTCGCACTGGATCGCGGGTTGGTCCCGGCAGATCGCGTCGCCACCGCGCGGAATTGGTTGTTAGCTAACTATAAGAATCCCGGCGGTTTCCACTGTGGGGGCAATCCGGATTATGCACAGATGATCGCGCAGAAGGCCGGTCTCAACATGCCGGTGACGTGCTACTGGATGTTCCAGGAGTTATACCGCATGGACACGGCGGCAATGGATCAGGAAGTCATCAGTGAAATGCGCCGTCGTTGGGGACCGATGGTCGAACACCGGCAGGACACCGGGACGCTCTGCGAGATGTTTGTGGACGCGAACGGTGGCGGCGGCAGCGAGGCCTGCCACAACTACGGTGCGGTGCCCGCCTATTTCCTCAGCTCCTATGTGCTGGGCGTGCGCTTGGACGGGCCGGTGGCGGAAAAGAAACTCCTGCTTGAGCCGCACCTCGGCGACCTCACGGAAGCGAAGGGCGTGGTGGTTACGGAATTCGGACCGGTGAGTGTCTCGTGGAAACGACAGGCCGGGGAACTGGTCTTCAGGTTGGAGGTGCCCAAGGATGTCCAGGTCACGTTGCGCCTGGCGCAAGGCGATGCGGGCACGCTGGTGCTCGACGGCCACAGGGTACCCACCGCCATGCAGGGCCGTTATGTCACTGTCGCTGTCAGCCCCGGCAAGCATGAAGGCCGGCTGGCTACCAAATAAGAACTCAAATGGAGGAATACAAACATGACCAAACCACCATCCATCACCCTCTCTGTCCTGCTGCTGGGACTGCTGAATGCGCGAGGGATGGCTGCGGAAAGTGAGAACGTCGCCCCGCTGCGGTTATCCAACTCTTTGCCGCCGGAGGTTGCCTGCTGGTTCCAGGGTAATGCTGATTTTGCTCCAGGTGGCTACAAATCCACAATTGATATGTTCAGTCAGCATACCTCTTTCACGCTGTTGACAACGTCATTCCGTGCCGGGCGGCGGGAACCGCTCACGGATGATAAGGTTTTCCAGTGGGTGAAGGAAGTCGTGGAATATGCCTGGGCCAGGGGCATCGGAATCGCGCCTGAGTTCAGTATGTGGAGCGATTTGACCGGGTTTCTCCGGGCGTATCCTGATGAACTGTATTTTGTGGTGTCGCTGCAGCCTGTTCAGATGGCCGAAGGCGGGCGAAACGAAGTGGTGATCGCGGCGCAGGCGTTTACCGGCTGCCCGTCGCTGAATTACGAACCTGGCGGCAGGCCGGACGTCAAACTGCCGCCCGCCCGATTGCTGAGAGCCTACAGCTATGAACTGGCGGGTGGGGTCATCAAGGCCGGATCGCTGGCGGATGTTTCGTCCCTCTGTCGTCAGTCCGTTGCGCCGGACGGCGCCGTGACGGTCCGCGTGGAGTGGCAACCCTCGATGGCAGGGAAGACCGTGGTCGTGTTGGGCGCTTCGCCGGGCTGCCTGGCCGAAATCTTTGCGCCTCACTACAACGAATTCCAGGAAAAGATTCTCGCACGCTATGCCGGGGTCGGCTTGGCAGGCGCGTGCAAGGATGAAGGTGGTGATCCGGCCGTGGGGCTGGAGAAGCTTCCCTGGTCCACTTACCGGCAGGAGGCCTATCGGAAAACCACTGGCGGCAGGGATTTGCTGTCCGATTTTCTGTTGATGCGAATAGGTGAACAGGGGCGTGAAGCGGAGCGTCAATTGGCCATCAATCACCACCTGGAACTGGTGCGCCGGCAGAATGCTGATGTCGAAGCCGCCTTCTATGATCTTGTCAAGAAATGCCTGGGGCCCAAGGCCTTCGTCGGCACGCATCCCACCTGGATATCGGACCCGAATAATCAAGGCGAGTATCAACGGAACGGGCTGGACTGGTGGGCGGTCAAACGTGACATAGCACAAACGGACGAGGAAATCCCGTTCTGCGTGGGCACGGCGCTGAGCAAGAAATGGGGCAGCCCGTTTTGGTTGAACATGTACTACAGCGACAGCCTGGAAGCCTACCGCCAGCGTCTCTGGAAATACGCGGTCAGCGGCGGGCGGATGAATTTCCACCCGATCTGGCCAGCCCCGAATCCAGGAGACTACTCGCTGCACAGGACGGCGTTGATGCGCGGCCAGCAACGCATCCGGTTGCTCAACCTGATTTCGAAAAGCCCGCTGGACTGTCCGGTCGCCGTGGTGTTCGGCCACGCCGCCACCATGAATTATGCCGGACCGCACTTTCAGGACAGCGGATCACGCCTGGCAGACGCCTTCTGGATGGCGGGCTTCCCGGCGGACCTGATCCCGACCAGCGAAATCGAAAATCAATCGCTAAAGATAGATTCCGATGGGTATGTCAGCTATGGGGAACAACGCTACGCCGCCGTGGTTCTGTATCATCCCGAGTTCGAAAAGATTTCCGATGCGGATTTTTGGCAACGGGCGGCAAAAGGCAAATCGGCGCTGTACCGAATGGGGAACTGGACTCGCGATTTTGACGCCAGGCCGGTTGAGGGTGACAAACTGCTGCCGGCCGGCATGACCCTGGTTGCGGATGACGGGAGGTGCGTGGATGTGGTTGTCCGGGATCTGAAAGGGCGCGGGATTGAAATGCAGCAGGCGGGAAGACTGAACGGCCACTGCCGGTTGCTCGACGGCACGCGGATCTTCATCGCTGCGGACAAAACGATGGAGGGCGATCCCCTGCGGAAGACGACCATGATCGGCAACACAAAGATCGCTTTCGACGCGGAGGGGCTGGCCGCGGTGCACCTTGACAGCAACGGGTTGCCGGTGGCACTGGCCGGCGGCGGCGTGAGAAGCTTCACCGTTGGCGAGATGAAGATCGCGTCTGAAACGCCTTATGATTTCGCTCTCTGGAAGGAAGGCGCCGGACACTGGCGCGGCGTCTTGCAGGGATGGAACGGCCCGGTCCCGGAAGACCTCAAACGCATCACGGCGGATTGGCAGCGGCTGGCAGTCAGCGGACCCGGTCAGCCTGCGGGTCCCCCTAAGATCGACTCGATAGCACTCCGGTCGCCAGCGAACATCCCCCCCGTCCTCGGGGCCTGGTTTCCGCAGGAGTCGGAGATGCAGCCGGACGGGTACCGGAACTATCTCGATGCGATGGCCGACCACTCGCATTACAACCTGCTGACGACCTCGATGCGCAACGGCGGGCGTCAGATGATTGGCCCTGAAGTTCATGACTGGTTCAAGCAGGCGGCGATTTATGCGCGGCAAAAGGGCATCGGCATTGTCCTGGAACTTGATGTCCGTCATTCGATTCCCGCCTTCAAGAATCGATACCCGGATGAATTGCAGGAGCGGCTCTGGCTTCAAGAGTTCACTCTTCCCGAAAGCGGCGATCTGCTGGCCGACGTTTCCTATCCGTGCGGGCATGGTGACGCGATATGCGGCGCAGGCGCGATCGCCATCCGCCTGGAGCGAGCCTACAGCTACACGAAGACCGCTACGGGCATCGACCCTGATACGGTCACCGACATCACGGCCTCCTGTAAGACGTCAAAGAACGCGCCCCGCAGTTTTTCTGCCGCCCTGTCGTGCGGTCCGGGCGTCAGGGATCGCAAGGTGTGCATCATCGCCAGAGTCACTTGCGAATATCCGGCATTGTTTGGCCCGCATCTGATCCCCTTTGAGGAGGAAACGATCCGGCAGTATGCCGACCTGCCGCTGGCCGGACTGATGAAGGACGAATGGGGATTTCCGGTGTGCGGCGACGGCAATCCCGGGAAGAACGGGTTCTGGTTCTCCCGCTGGCAAGCCGACGCTTATGCCAAAGCCACCGGCGGCCGCGACCTGGTACGCGACTCGTTGTTGATGTGCTTTGGGGAACGGGGCCGGGAGGGCCAGCGCCAGGCGGCCGTCAATCACGTCATGGAGCTTCATCGCCTCCGCAACACCGAGATCGAACAAGCCTTCTATCGCGCAACGAAGGTCACCTTTGGCCCCGGCGCCTTTGTCGGCACGCACGACACGGTCATCCCTTATCCTGACGTGCGCGAGTTTGAGCGGAACGGGCTGAACTGGTGGACCGCGACGCGCAGCTACGCCCAATCCGACGAGACCACGCCCTACAGTTGCCGCACATCGATGGCAAAAAAGTTCGGTGCCCCGTGGTACAACCAGTGGTACGCCCCCACGCCGGAGTCCTACGAGAAGCTGATCTGGAGTTACGCCCTGGCTGGCGGTCGGATGAATTTTCATGTTCTCTGGGAAGGAGCGGGACCTGCGGCGGAATTAGGCAAGAAGCTTCTGCGCAGCCCTGTTATTCGCGCCGACTGCCGGATCCGTCTGCTCAATTTCATTTCCGCTGCGCCGGTCGATTGTCCCGTGGCCGTGATCTTCGGCCACGCCGGCGCGATGAATTGGGCGGGGCCTGCTTTTGACGACGTGGGTATGGAACTGACCGACGCCTTCTGGCGCGCCGGGTATTACGCGGACCTGATTCCCTCGAGCGAGTTGCGCGACCAGGCGTCGCGGGTTGACGCCGACGGGAACATCTGTTTCGGGCGACAGCGCTATGCGGCCGTCGTTCTGTATCACCCCGAGTTCGAAAACGCCACAACCGCCGGGTTCTTCCAGAAAGCCGCCAAAGGCAAAACCATCCTCTATCGGATCGGAGATTGGACCAAGAACTTCGACGCCAAAGCATTCGACGGAAATGCGGCCCTGCCAGCTCGGATGAAAGTTGCTCGCGACATCAACGGTTGTGCCGAAGCCGTCATCGCCGAACTGCGCCAAGCCGGAATCGAAACGCAGACATGCGCAACCGTGACGCTTCCCAGGTGGGGCAGCCTGGGCCGGACGTCAGCCGCGCTGCCTTCGTCCGGCCAGTGCCGCCTGACGGACGGCACGGTCATTCTCGCTTCCGGCCAGAATGACGTGAGGGGCGACCCGATCCAGAAGACCATCAAAGTCAACGGCCACGATATCGCCTTCGACGCTGTCGGCGTGGCGGCAGTGCGGCTGGACAAGGACGGCAAGCTGGAAGCCATGGCGGCGGGCGGATTAAAGTTCTTCCGCGGCGGCGAACGGGCAATCGAACTGCCCGAGCGAGTTGACATGGCCCTTTGGCGCGATACGAAAGGTAAATGGCACGGCGTGTTGCAAGATTTCAGCGGCCCCGTTCCCGCCGAACTGTTAGTCTTTATCCGCGATTGGCTGCGGCTGAGCGTGCCCCGGCCGCTTGAACCATGAAATGAAAGGGAATCACACCATGAAACACACCCTGATTGCCGGCCTCGCCGCCCTGCTGCTGGCGCCGGTCGCCGCTCTCCACGCCGCTGAAACGAGGTATCCGTCTGACACCATCATGTCCTTCGATGAACTGGCCGAAGAGCGGACCACAATCTCGCTAAACGGCACGTGGCAGGTCGACGAGAGCGTCTTGGCGACCGAGGTCCCCAAGGCGTCCGGTCACACCCTCGTCGTGCCGGGCCTGGTGAGTCTCGCCAAGCCCGAGTTTCCAGAGGTCGGCACCGTTTCGGCAAAGCGGAATTACTTCTGGTGTCAGAAGTCGTTTGCCGCGCCGGCCAGGCGCGAAGCTGCAATTCTGAGGATCGGCAAATCGCAGTTCGGCACGGCTGTTTGGCTCAACGGCAAGCCCGTGGGCGAACACCTCAGTTGCTGGACGGCTGGCTATTTCAATCTGACCGAGGCCATGAACTGGTCTGGTGATAACCGGCTGGTGGTTCGCATCGGCGCGCATCCGGCGGTTCTGCCTGCAAACATTCCCGGCGCGGGCATAGCCGGTTCAAGCAAGTATTGGATACCCGGGATTTGGGATGATGTCGGCCTGATTCTCTGCGACAATCCGGTCATCGAGACGATTCAGGTGGCGCCGCGCGTCAATGCGTCGGAAGTCGTGGTGCAGACGAAGGTCAAGAACTACGGTCCGGCGCGGAGCTTCGAACTGAGTCATGTGGTCAAGAGCTGGAAAGCAGGAAAGGAAGTTGCCCGGGGCGAACCGCAGAAGGGACGGATTACGGCCGGCGAAGAGAGAACCTTCACGCAGACTATCAAGATTCCCAAAGCCCATCTCTGGTCGCCCGACGATCCGTTCTTGTACGTGGTGGAGAGCCGGACGACGGGCGACAGCATCCAGACGCGGTTTGGGATGCGGGAATATACATTTGACAATGCGACGCGGCGGGGGATGTTGAACGGCAAACCCTATTTCCTGCGGGGCGGGAACATCGAGTGGAACCTTCACGTTGAAGATCCGCTCTGCGGCGATCGAGCATGGAATCGGGCGTGGGTTAAGAAGGTTGTTGCCGACATTCCCAAGAAGCTGAACTGGAACGCATTCCGCTTCACCATCGGCACCACGCCCGAAATGTGGCTGGATATTGCGGATGAAGAGGGGATCTTGATTCAATTGGAGCCGCGCATCTGGGGCTATCGCGCGGAATGGGACAGGCAGGAGCTGATCGCAGAGTTCGGCCGCTGGATGCGCGACAACTGGAACCACCCCTGTGTGTTCATGTGGGATTCCAACAACGAAGCCGATAAGGGAAGAGAATTGGTGCCGGTAATCAATGCGGTGCGGCCGCTGGATTTGTCGGGCCGCGCCTGGGAGAACGGTTGGGGTCCGCCCGCCTCGCCAACCGATCCCTGTGAGGCTCATCCTTATCTTCTCAATCAAGAGCAGTGGAAGGACCTGCGGAAGCTCACCACGCTCAACCCCGACGACAGTTGGGTCGGCTGGTCCAAAAATCCGAAGGGATGGGCCCGATCTCCAGAGGGAACAGGGCATTGCCTGATCATCAACGAGTATTGTTGGCTGTGGCTGTACTCCGATGGCACGCCCGTTCCCCTCTCGGCCGACATTTATGACAAGGCGTTGCCGGGCGGTAAGGCCGAGGAACGGCAGGAGTACCGCTGGTACATGACCGCCGCGCTGACGGAATTCTGGCGGTTCCAGCGTTGTGCAATCGGTGTCCTCTACTACGACTTCCTGGGGTCCTATCCGCTGGGACGCCCGGGGCCCGGGCCGTACCACTTCGGTGCTTTTTCCGATATAGTTACGTTGCAACTCCAGCCGGAATTCGAGAAGTATATGACCGAGGCATTTAAACCGCTTGGGGTCTATATCAAATTCTGGGGTGATGGTGAACCGGGAAAACAGCCTTATGTTCCCTACGGTCAGTGGTTCCCTGTACAGGGCGGTACGAATCGTAATTTCGCAGTTGGCATGATCAATGATGATCTGGAGCCGGTTACGGGCAAGCTGGTTCTTTCGGTTGAGAATCTGGAAGGCAAGACTGTTGCCTCGACCGAAAAGCCATTCCGATTGGATGGCGTCGGCAAGAATACGTATGAACTGGGTGTGTCAGTTCCGAAAGAGAACGGCAAGTACTTGTTGAAGGCTGTGGCCTATCCGCAGGGAATTCGTCACAAGAGTCCTACTGTCAGCCAACGAAAGGTTTTGGTGCAGCCCATTGACAAATGAAACTCGGCCACAAAGGAAGATGCTTTCTTTATGGATAAACCTGTCTGTTTGGCGAAGAGCTGGGTCACGGCGTGGATTGTACGTTTGATACAGCCCTCTGCCGGCACCGGGAACCCGGGGAGGAAGGCGAGGTTTATCAAGCTGGAAACGCGAGGCGAGTCGCCCCGGCAGTTGGTGCTCAAGCGCGTGATGGTTTTCGGGATTGAGTGAAATCTGAAGAAAGAGTAATGCCAATGAAAATAACTAATAAAGAAGAGACATCAGATGCAATGAGGAAATTAATACTCCTGACAGGGGTTGTGTTGTCGTTTAGTTGTGCCGCGCAGGCAGGTTTATGGAAATCCGATGTGGTGCCGGGTCAGCTCCGGTGTGAATACCGGGAGAACCCGATGGGGATTGACCCAGGAAATCCGAGGCTTTCCTGGGTCATTGCCGATTGCCGATTTCAGATTGCCGATTCCGGATCCGGAAAATCATCAATCAAAAATCATCAATCGGAAATGCCGCTTGGCCAGAAGCAAACCGCGTATCAGGTGCTGGTGGCGAGTTCGGAAGCGTTGTTGAAGAAAGACAAGGGCGATTTGTGGGATAGCGGGAAGGTGGTATCGGAGCAGAGTGTTTTGGTTGAGTATATTGGGAAACCACTGGGGTCGTGGAAGCAATGTCATTGGAAGGTGCGAGTATGGGACAAAGATGGAAGGGCTTCGGATTGGAGTCAGCCTGCGGCATGGACAATGGGTTTGCTGAAGCCGGAAGATTGGCAGGCGAAATGGATTGGCGCCGAGACAAATAAACACGAGTCGCTGTTGTTGCGCCGCGATTTCACCGTCAATAGCAGATTGCGCCGCGCGGTCGTGGCTGTATGCGGACTCGGTCACTATGAGCTGACGCTCAATGGCAAAAAGGTATCGGAAGATGTTCTGACGCCTGGCTGGACCAAGTACAACAAAACCTGTCTCTACGACATGTACGATGTTACGGAATCCCTGCGGCCGGGCAACAACGCCTTGGGGCTGTTCCTGGGGAACGGCATGTATAACGTCAAAGGCGGGCGTTATGCCAAGTTCACCGGTTCCTTCGGCCCGCAGAAAGTCATCGCGCAACTGCGTCTGGAGTTTGAGGACGGTGCCAGCGAGACGTTGTTGACCGATGAGCAGTGGCGAGTCCACTCCGGTCCGGTCACGTTCACCTGCGTGTACGGCGGCGAAGATTATGACGCGAGACTGTGCCCGGCCGGATGGGATCAGCCTGGATTCTCTGACGCCACGTGGGAGCCGGCGGTGGTTACGCAAGGGCCGGGCGGGGCATTGAAAGGGCTATCCTGCGCCTCGCCGCCGGTCCGCTGTTTCGACACGTTCAAGCCGGTCAAGACCACGGTCATCAGGCCGGGCGTCACGGTATACGATCTTGGCCAGAACGCGGCGCAAATGCCGCGAATCGTTGTCAGCGGTCCACGGGGAGCAGCAGTCAAGCTGTCGCCCGCTGAGATTGCTGGACAAGACAACTCGATCAATCAGGGCAGCATAGGGGGGAACATCTCCTGTTGCTACTGGCTGGACGGCAGCGGACGTGAAACCTGGTCGCCGCGTTTCTTCTACTGCGGCTACCGCTATCTCCAAGTTGAATGTATCGCCACGACGCAAGGCGGCGCGTTGCCCGTGGTCGAATCAATGGAAAGCCGGGTGGTGCATACCTCCTCAACGCCCATCGGAGAGTTTTCCACGTCGAACGAGTTGATTAACCGTATTTATAAAATGATCCGCTGGGCGCAGCGCAGCAACATGGTCAGCGTCATGACCGACTGCCCGCACCGCGAGAAACTCGGCTGGCTGGAACAGACGCATCTCAACGGGCCGGCGCTGCGCTATAACTATGACCTGAACGCTTTTTTCAGCAAGCTCATGAACGACATGGCGGATAGCCAGCTCGCGGACGGCATGGTGCCTGATATTGCGCCGGAATATCCGGTCTTCGGCGGCGGCTTCCGCGACTCGCCGGAATGGGGCAGCGCCTTTCCGCAGGTGGCTTGGCATCAGTATCAGTTCGCCGGTGATATCGAGTTGCTCCGCCGCTACTACGACGGCATGGCGCGCTATGTGGCATATCTGGAAAGAAAGGCCGGCGGCGGCCATATTCTCTCAGACGGTCTGGGCGATTGGCGCCAGCTCGAAAACACACCCAATGCCGTGACGGCCACGACGATATTGTTTGACGACGCCCGGATCCTCGCCAAAATGGCTGAATTATTGGGCAAGACGGCGGATGCCGCCCGTTACGGCAAACTCGCCGAGGAGATCCGCGATGCGTTCAACAAGCGATTTTTCAATCCCGCCACCAGGCAATACGCCACCGGCACGCAGACGGCCAACGCCATCCCGCTGAATATGGGCATGGTGCCGGAAGAATACCGGGCGGAGGTGTTAGGGAGTCTCGTCAAACATCTGCAGGCCGACGGCCTCAAGGCGGGGGAGATCGGTTTCCCTTATCTTCTCCGCGCCCTGGCCAACGGCGGACGCTCCGATGTGATCTTCACGATGATCAACCAGACGGACAAGCCTGGGTACGGTTTCCAGTTGAATTACGGGGCCACCAGCCTGCCCGAGGATTGGGACAATCAGCCCGGCAATTCGCAGAACCACTTCATGCTCGGCCACATCAACGAATGGTTCTATCACGATCTCGCGGGAATCCAGTGCGATCCGGCTGCGGTCGGGTTCAAGAAGATCGTCATCAAGCCAGTTCCCATAGGCGACCTCAAGTGGGTCAAGGCGCATTATGACTCGCTCTACGGCCGCATCGTGAGCAACTGGCAACGGGAGGGCGCGAAACTGACGATGGACGTCACGATACCCGTGAACACCACGGCCACGGTCTGTGTGCCTGCGAAAGATGCCGCCGGAGTCACCGAGTCCGGCCCTTCGACGGTGCTCAGGGCAGGCAAGCCGGCGACGAAAGCGAAAGGCGTGAAATTCCTGCGGATGGAAGCGAGCGCCGCGGTCTATGCCGTAAGTTCCGGAACCTACCGGTTCCAGTCCTCGCTCCCGGAAACTGTCAAATAAAGCACCCAAATGGAGGAATACAAATAACCATTCAATAATTTTCAACAATCAGGCCTTGGATTCTGCGAAAATGACTGTCGCGTCCCGCCAAGAGCGACATACCGGAAGATTAGAAACATATCGACCTCACAATGCGGGAGAGTTTGCAAGTGACTTGCCAGGTGCCTTTGTAGTGAATTTAACGACATGACAACTTTCTGGGGCTATGGGAAATTTTCATCAGATATTCTATTTGCTCATGATTTTATTGTTCAAACCCGATGATTGTTTCTGAAGCAATGGGAACCGGCTGTCACGTTGTATCGCTGACGCTGGTCTGGCCGATGAGACAATCTATTCAAATGTGGAATGTTTCTTAACGAATAAAAGAAAGAACCGAATAATGAAACGAATACTGACAGTTGGATTGATGATGTATGGATTGCCCGCCGCCCTGCTGCTGGCGCCGCTCGCCGCGCTCCACGCCGCTGAGACGACGGCGGCCCAACAAAAATCCCTTTCAGAATTGGGAATCACTTCGGTCCGCCACAGCGTAATGAGTGACATCCCTGCGGAGACATGGGAGAAGGCTATGGTTACCGGCAACGGAATCCAAGGGGCCATGGCGATGGGACGCCCGACGGAGGAGACGATCGTGCTCAATCATGCGGGTCTGTTCTTTCCCTATAACATTCCCTTCCCGACGGTCAATCAGGCCAAGATTCTTCCCGAACTGCGCAAGATGATCGAAGAGGGCAAGTTCAAGGAGGCCGGCGACCGCATATTTGCTTATGGACTCACGGAGGGCAAGAACGGAGACACATGGACGGATCCGTTCGTGCCGGCCTGCTCGTTACAGGTGAACACGCCGCAGCGCGGTGCCCCTCAAAAATACTTACGGAGCACCGACTTTCCGACTGGCGTGACGGGCACGCGCTGGGAAGACGATGCCGGACCGCACGTGCGGCGGCTCTTCGTGTCGCGACCGGATAACGTGGTGGTGCTGTCGCTGACGGGAGCAAGCGGCGTGGACTGCGACCTTAATTTCATCCTTCACGATCCGAAGGTGGGCGGCGCTCCGCCGCCCGGGGGGAATTCCATCAAGGAGACAGCAGATGCCGAGGCTTCCAAGGATGGGGGCTGGCTGACATTCCGGGCGTCCTATATTCGCCGCTGGCCGGGCAGTTTGCAGGGCTGCGAGGTTGCCGCACGGGTGATCGCCACGGGGGGAACGACAACGGCCAAGGACGGCAAACTGACCGTCCGCGGCGCCAAGGGCGTGCTGGTGCTGGTACGCACCACGTTGTCGCGGGACATCGAGCAATCACAACTTCCGAACATCCGCACGGCGCTGGGCAAGCTGGACGGTTCCTACGACACGTTGCTGGCCCGGCACGCGGCGGGGCATGGGGAGATCATGAAGCGCTGCCAACTGGACCTCGGCGGCAGCGAAGCCGACCATTGGCTGACCGCGCCGGTACTCTTTGCCATGTCCAAAGTTGGCGCGCTTAACCCGGCGCTGCTGGAAAAGGAGTTCGATGCCTGCCGCTATCTGGTTCTCTCAAGCAGCGGTCCGGAATATCCTCCCACCCTTCAAGGGATCTGGGGAGCGACATGGCAGCCGTCATGGTCGGGAGACTACACGCAGGACGGGAACCTGCAGACTGTCGTGGCCGGGAACCTGATCGCCAACATGCCCGAAGCGATGGAGGGGTTCTTCCACTATCTGGAAGCCCAACTTCCCGATTATCGCGACAATGCCAGACTCCAGTTCGGGACGCGCGGGATACACGTTGCCCATCGGACAAGCACACACGGCATCGAGGACCGCTGGGTCCGCGAGTGCCCCATGACCTTCTGGACTGCTGGCGCAGCCTGGAACGCGCAGTTCTTCTACGACTACTGGCTGATCACCGGCGACAAGAAATTCCTGCTAGAGCATGCCCTTCCCTGGATGAAAGAATCGGCGGCATTTTACGAGGACTTCCTCTATGCCGGACCGGACGGGAAATGGCTGTTCAACCCCTCATTTTCTCCGGAGAACAATGGTAAGGAATCGGGCTGGGCTCTCGCCGCGCTGAACTCGACGATGGATATTGCGGCGGCCAAGGAGCTGTTCTCGAACCTCGTGACCGTCTGCGGCCAGCTTGGGATCGAGCGCGACAACGTGGCCAAGTGGAAGGGCATCCTGGCCAAGATGCCTGATTACAAGATCAACGCCGACGGCGCCGTGGCGGAGTGGATCACGCCCCTGCTGAAGGACTGCTACGGCCATCGCCACGCGTCGCACCTCTACGGTCTCTACGCCGGTCTGCCGGCGGACATCGCCTCGAATCCGGCGCTGCAGGCGGCCTTCAAGGTGGCGATCGAGAAACGCATGGAGTGGCGGCGCAAATACAACGGCGCCGACATGGCCTTCGGCCTGTGCCAACTCGGTTGGCCGGCGGCAAACCTCCATGATGGAAAAACCGCGTATGAGACGGTGGATTGGCTGGCGAACAATTTCTGGTTCGCCGAGTCGCTGGTCACGTCGCACAACGTCCGGAGCGCTTTCAACACGGACATTGCGGGCGGCTTGCCGGCGCTCGTCCTGATGATGCTGGTCCAGTCGGAGCCAGGCTGGCTGCAGCTATTGCCCGCGATGCCCAAGGAATGGCCCACGGGAAAGGTAACCGGCATCCTGTGCCGCGGACAGATCGAGGCCCGGGAGCTGGCTTGGCAGCCGGACGGGGTCACCGTGACGTTGCGCTCCGCCGTGGCCCAGCGGGTGGCGATCCGGCTTGACGGCATGCGGGACTTGAAGGTGACCCGCGGCTCCGCAACGGCGGCCGCGCCGCAGGCGGACGGCAGCCGGTTGGTGTCGTTGCCCGCAGGCCGCAACGTGACCCTGCGGCTCGATCGCGCGGCGGCGGAAACCCGTTCGCCTAATCCATCAGAAGGCGTCAAACAAGACACAAAATGAAAGGAAAAGAACAAATGAAAAAGCTAACAACATTCACCCTCATAGTCCTGCTGCTGGCGCCGCTCGCCGCGCTCCACGCCGTTGAAACGACGGCGGTTCAACCCATTGACCGGGAGACGTTGGACAAATGGTCCGCGCCATATCGCGGCTGGCACTACCAGCCCGATTATGTGATTTCCGCTGATCCCAAGATCCCCGGGCACGAGGGCTTCAAGAATATCGATGTGCCATGCGTGTACCAGTTGCCGGGCGACAGTAAGTGGTACATGAGTTTCATCGCTTTCAACGGTGGTTATAATTCTTTCGTTGCGGAGAGCACCAACCTGACCGACTGGACAAATATGCGACTGGCGATGGGGTTCGGAAAGGAAGGCGAGTTTGATTTCGGTGGCTGTGTGATCGGAGCGTATCTTTACGAATCTTATGACATCAAGGCGCCGCGTGTATTGAAGAAACGCGATGGCAAATACTGGACGCTCTACGGCTGCTATGCCAAACAGGGCAGCTATGAGATCGAACCCGGTTACGAAGGTGTTGCCTGCAGCGAAGACGGCATGACCTGGAAACGGGCAAAAGAGAAATACATCCTGTCGGTGCATGAGCCGGAGGCTGGCGACTGGGAGAGGAATTGCATCTATCAGCCATGGCTGGTTGAAAGTGACGGCAAATTTTATAACTTCTATAATGCCAAGGGTGGAAACGAGCAGATGGGGCTGACCACTTCTCAAAACCTGATGGACTGGAAGCGATATGAAGGCAACCCGGTTGTACGGAATCGTCCGGGTGGCTCTGACGAGAAGTTCTGTTCCGACGGCAAGGTGTTTCGCGATGGCGATCACTGGGTGATGTTCTACTTTGGCCTAGATGCGGCTTTCCACGCGCACATCATGGCCGCCTTTTCGCGCGACCTCATGCATTGGACCGCGCATCCGGAACCGTTGTATAAGGCGGGCGGCAATCCCAGCGGCCTGGACAAGTCTTTTGCACACAAGATTTCACTGGTTTACAACCCGAAGAACGAGACGTTCTACCTTTATTACTGCGCCTGTGGCAGCAAAGGCCGCGGCATCGGGCTGATCACCAGCAAACCGCTCACTAACAAAGAAAGAACCGGAAAATGAGACGAATACTGACAGTTGGATTGATGATGATTGGATTGCTCGCCGGCATTGCGCGGGCGGACGGGGATCTGGCGAAGAACTTTGCAACGCCGCCTGCTTCGGCGCGGCCGTGGGTGTATTGGTTTGTGCTGAACGGCAATCTGACGAAGGAAGGCATCACCGCCGACCTCGAGGCGATGGCGCGCGTCGGCATTGGCGGCGTGCTCTACATGGAAGTGGATCAAGGCGCGCCGAAAGGCAAGGCCGATTACGCCAGCCCCATGTGGCGCGAACTCATCAAGCATGCCTGCAATGAAGCGCACCGGCTGGGTCTCGAAATCAACATGAACAATGCCGCGGGCTGGACCGGCAGCGGCGGGCCATGGGTTACTCAGGAGCTTTCGATGCAGATCGTCGTCTGGACCGAGACAGTTGTCGAAGGCGGGAAACCGTTTGAGGGCACGCTCGCGAAACCAACGGCGAACATTGGATATGGCCAGCCCAACACCGCCAAGGGATATTACCGGGACATCGCCGTGTTGGCGATGCCAGTGCCCGGTGACGACAAGTTTCGCCTGAAAAGATTTGAAAGCAAGTCTGCGCTCGATATCACCGTGTATTGGGAGCAATCGCCTGCCAGCTTTCCGGAGGCGCCGCAGGACGCGGTGATTCCGCGGGAGAAAATCGTGGACGTGTCGGCAAAGATGGACGCCACCGGTAAGCTGACATGGAACCCGCCGGCAGGGAAGTGGCTGGTGATCCGGGTTGGGCACACGACGACGGGCTGGGGATGTATGCCTTCGCCGGAGTCGGGTCGCGGTTTGGAGTGCGACAAGTTCAGCAAAGAGGCGGCCGCAGCGCATTACAACGGGTTGATGAGTAAGCTCATTGCCGGCAACAAGCCGCTTTCCGGCCGTGGCAAGGTGCTCGTCTCGACGCACATTGACAGTTGGGAAGTCGGCACACAGAACTGGACGCCGAAGATGCGCGAGGAGTTCAAGAACCGGCGCGGGTACGATCTGTGGAAATTTCTGCCGGCATTCACAGGGCGCGTGATTGACAGCGCCGAGGTGACGGAACGGTTTCTCTGGGACCTGCGCCAGACGATTTCCGATTTGATCGTCGAGAACTACGCCGGCGAGTTTCGCCGGCTGGCGAACAAGGACGGGCTACGGCTCTCCATTGAGGCTTATGACCGTGCGCCGGTGAGCGAAATGGCCTACGCCGGTGAGGCCGACGAACCGATGTGCGAATTCTGGAAGGTCGGCGGCAACACCGAATACAGTTGCGTCGAGATGTCGTCCGCGGCGCACGTGTACGGCAAGAAGATTCTCGGCGCCGAGGCGTTCACGTCGAACGATACGGAGAAGTGGCAGCAGCATCCCGCTTGGATCAAGACGCTGGGCGACTGGGCGTTTTGTGAAGGCATCAACCGTTTCGTCTTCCACCGTTACGCCGCGCAACCGTGGACTAACGCCGCGCCCGGCATGAGCATGGGGCCGTGGGGCCTGCACTACGAACGGACGCAGACGTGGTGGGAGCAATCCAAGGCGTGGCACGAATACCTCGCCCGCTGCCAGTATCTGCTTCAGCAAGGCCTCTTTGTTGCCGACGTGCTCTACCTGGAAGCCGAAGGTGCGCCACGGCGGTTCTCTTTGCCGGGAGGCGCGGAGATCGCCCCAGGTATGCGCGGCGGATACAACTACGATGGCTGCCCGCCGGAAGTCGTGCTCACGCGGTTGACGGTCAAAGACGGACGGCTCGTGTTGCCGGACGGGATGAGTTACCGGGTGCTGGTGTTGCCCGGTTGCGAGACGATGACGCCGCGGCTTCTGCGAAAGCTCAAGGAACTTGTGGATGCCGGGGCGACGGTCATCGGCGGAGGCAGGCCACCGGAGAAATCGTCGAGCCTTGCCGACATGGGCGCGGGCGATGCGGAGGTGAAGAAACTCGCCGCCGAACTCTGGCCGAAGCTAGTGACCGGCAAGAATGCCGCCCAGGTGCTTGGCGAGCGTGGCGTGAAGCCGGACTTCAGCGCGACGCCGTTGTTGCGGTACACGCATCGCACCATCGGCGACGCCGAAGTGTATTTCGTTGCCAACCCCCAGCCGTTTGATGTCGCGGCGACGGCGTCGTTCCGCATCACCGGCAAACTGCCCGAAGTGTGGTGCCCCGAAACCGGCCGCACAGCACCGGCAGTCGCCTTCGATGAGAAAGACGGTGTCACGCGTGTACCGTTGAGCCTGGGAGCGAGCGGCTCCCTATTTGTCGTGTTCCGGAAGCCCGCTGACGCAGCGAAGCAGGTCGTCTCGATCACGCGCGACGGCAAGGAACTATTGCCGCTGCATGCCGCAGCGACGCCGCAAGCGCCGGATGCCAGCAAGCCATTTACAATCGTCGCATGGGTCAAGCCCGGCACCGACATCGGATTGCCTGACGAAGCCAGTAGCGGCGTCAGCGGGCAAAAGCTGCCGACCAACTATGTGCTCTATCCGGTGCCCGGCCACGAAGTGTGGACCGGAACCGCTGCGGGCGCCGGTCTCGCTGTTGGCCGCAACGGTGTCACCGTGGTCGAACACGGCGGGAGCCATCTGTCCGCGGTGCTGGTTTGCCCGACGCCGGTGACCAATTGGACGCACATTGCCGTCGTGTATCGCGACGGTACGCCGCAACTTTACCTCAACGGCAGCCTGGTGCGTACGGGATTGAAGAGCGGGCTCGCTGTTCATGGCAGCGTCGGCGTGAGCCACACGCGCGAGATCGCACCGTTCAAAGGCCAGCGTGCCGGGGTGCAGCAATTCGACCACGCGCTGACCGATGTCGAGGTTCTTAAACTCGCCCAAGTGCCCCTGTCGCCCGCCATGCTTGACGAACCTCAAGCCTTTGATTTCGCGACCGGCGAAATCCGGCAAAGCGGCACGTATGTTTTCAAGAGTGCCACCGGCCAGCAACGCGAGCTGAAGGTCGCCTTGCCCGCGCCGCAGGAAATTACCGGGCCGTGGCAGGTCAGCTTCGATCCGAAATGGGGCCCGTTCGACTCCGCTCAGGGCAGGCGGCCCGGTGAGTTCATTTTCGAGAAGCTGGACGACTGGAGCACGCGCCCCGAAGCCGGCATCAAATATTATTCCGGCACGGCGGTGTACCGGACGAATTTCAGAAGTCAGAAGCCAGAAGTCAGAAGTCAGAAGAAGGTTTATCTGGATTTGGGCCACGTCGCGGTGATGGCGGCAGTGACGTTAAACGGTCAGAATCTCGGTACGCTGTGGAAGCCGCCGTTCCGGGCCGATGTGACGGAGGCGTTGAAAAACGGCGAGAACAAGCTTGAACTCAAAGTGGTCAATCTCTTGATCAACCGGCAGATTGGCGATGAGCAGTTGCCGGAGGACAGCGACCGCAATGATCACTGCGCTCTCAACAAATGGCCGGAATGGCTGCAGGAAGGCAAGCCGAGTCCGACGGGGCGTTTCACCTTCGGCAGTTGGCGGCTCTGGAAGAAGAATGATCCGCTCGCCGAGTCCGGCCTGCTCGGGCCCGTGACGCTGCGGCCCGTTGCGGCAGGAAGATGAAAGGATATAACATTATAATGAAAGAAACAAAAATGACAAAAATCACAGCGGTTTGTATGACGGTGCTTGGGGTGGCGTTATCCAGTGGCTTTGCCGCCGAGAAACCTTCGGATGGTTCGCGCGGCGATCTGGTTGCGATCAAGTTGGACAGCGCCTCGCCGGGACGCGTGTTCGAGGGTATCGGCGCAGTGAGTGCGGGTGCATCCACGCGGTTGCTCCCGGATTATCCCGAACCACAGCGCAGCCAGATCCTGGATTTCCTGTTCAAGCCAAAATTTGGTGCCGGTTTCCAACATCTTAAGGTGGAGATCGGTAGCGGGGAGAACTCCACCTGCGGCAGCGAGCCGTCGCATGCGATCACGCGCGCGGAGCTGTCCGATCCCAAACCGCGCGGCTACGAGTTTTGGTTCATGGCCGAGGCTCGCAAACGCAATCCCAAGATCATCCTCGACTGTCTGCCGTGGGCTTACCCGGACTGGGTCGGAAACCGGTTTTCGCCGGCGTCTGCCGATTGGTTCGCCGCGTTTCTGCAAGTTGCTCGCAAGCATTATGGGCTGGAACTGGACTGGATTTCCGCTGCCCAAAACGAAATGGGCACCGACTTGAACTGGATCCGGAAGGACTTGCGTCCGACCCTTGACGCCCGCGGTTTTGCCCGGGTGAAATTGCAGGCACCGGACAACAACGGCGACCATTGGCGGATCTTTGACACACTGGAGAAGGACTCCGAACTGGACCGGTTGATCGGTGCGGTGGGCTATCATTATCTGGACGGGCGCCACCCATGGCAGATTGACCAGAAGTGCGGCCTGCCGGCCACGGAGAAGGCCAAGCGTTCAGGCAAATCGCTTTGGGCCAGCGAAGAATGGAGCCAGTCCGGCAGGCAATGGGACGACAAAGGCGCACTCTATTTGGCCCGGTTGATGAACAAGATCTACACACGCGATCGCGTCACCAAATTCGAAATCTGGTGTCCTATTGACTCGATCTACGACCAGATCATCTGGGGCGATACCGGAGCGATGCAGGCTGACACGCCCTGGTGTGGGCATTACACCGTCTGGCCGGCGGTTTGGGCGATCGCGCACACCACGCAGTTTGCCGAGCCGGGCTGGGTCTATATGGATGGCGCGTGCGGCCAAATGAACACCAACACCTGGCGCGGCAGCTATGTGGCCTTGCGCGATCCCAAGACAGGAGATTGGTCGGTTATCGTCGTCACTGGTGAAAAGCGATGTATCCGGCTGGCCGTTGGATCCGGGCTGAAGACCGGCACTGTCCACGTCTGGAAATCGACTAAATTGGAACAATTTGTTGAACAAACGGCGTTGCAGATCCAAGGCGAATCTGCAGAGCTAGAACTCGAGTCCGACGCGATCTACACTTTCACCACCACCACAGGACAGCAAAAGGGATCCTACGGCGTGCCACCCGAACACAAGCGGTTTCCTTTCCCGTTTGTCGAGGATTTCGAGAGCTATCACGACGGCAACACACCACGCTATTTTTCCGACCAGAAGGGTACGTTCGAGGTATCTCAGTCGCCGAAGGGCGGATTATGCCTGGCGCAGATCGTGCCCACACAGGGCATTCTGTGGTTCGCAAACTTGCTGAAACCCCACACGCTGTTTGGTGACACGAACTGGCAGGACTGCGTGATCGAGGCCGACGTCCTTCTGGCAGGCGGTGATGTCGAAATCGGCGGGCGCTATGCCGACCGCGACAAGCTGGGATATCGATGGATATTGACGCGCGACGGCCGGTGGCAGCTAAACTGGCAGTACACCTCGCTTGCATCAGGTCAGATAGAGAACTTCGCTCCGGCAGCATGGCATCATCTGCGTTTGGAATTGAATGGCGAGCGTATTTCGGGATCGGTGGACGGCAAACAGTGTGCCGCAGTTACTGATAAATCGTGTGCAAAGGGAATGGCTTTCCTTGCTTGCACGTATGACCACAACTTGTTCGACAACGTGCGCGTTACTCCGATCAAAGTTAGCCTAAAGTAAATAATTAACATGCGAAAGGAATCCACTATGAAAAACACACTTGTCTTTATTCTCTGTCTGCTGTTCGGGCTGCCGAACTGTTTCGCTGCGGACGCAGCCTTGATGACCATCCCCGTTGACTCGCCGGCCTTCGTTTTTTCGCCGGGCAACTGGACCGGCGACGCGGGCCGCGCGGGCAAAGTCTTCCGCCAGACATGGAATCCCGGGGCGTATTTCCGGGTCACCTGGGAAAGCAAGAACCCGCAACCGGTGGCCAAGCTCCGGCTCGACATCTCCACCCATCAGCCAAGCTTCAAGACATCGCCGTTGGCCTACTCCATCGACGGCATCTGGAAATCCAATATCCCGTTGGTGGGCGAGATCGCCATCGAAGGAATCACCGGTGCCGGGCACCACGAATTGGTTGTCTATCTACAGCAAACGTCGACGGCCGTGGAGCGCTGGGGCAGCGAGGGCAAAAGCGGCCTCAACGTGCTGCGGGTCACCGGCCTGTCAGTCGATGCGGCCAGCACCCCGGTTCCGGCCACCCCGGGAAGAAAGTGGGCCATAATCACTGGCGACAGCATCACCGAGGGCGGAGCGAGCGAGCTTGCGGGTTATTCCCATCTGGTGGGGCAGGCTCTCCGGACACTGCATTATGAATATTGCCAGAATGCCTGCGGGTGGAGCGGCTGGATCAATAAGGGCGACAATCCGCCCGGAGACGTGCCCGGTTATTATATGATCAGAAATTCCACCAACGGTGTCGGCGGCCAGTATGACGATGCGGCCAGCCGCTGGAACAAGATCGACGGCAACAATCATTCCCTGCTGGATTCCACGGGGCATATCAGCGCCTACGGTCAAACCAGCCAGGAACCGTCTCTGATCATGATCAACTATGGGACCAATGATATCCTGCACAAATCCAATCCCAGCGACGTCGCTGCCAGCATCACGCAGTGCCTGGCGGCCTTGCGTGCCAGCGCGCCCAACGCACAGATCATCATCATTATTCCATTTGGTCAGTATTACGCCAAGGAATTGAAGGACGCCGTTGGCGCCCGCAAAAAGGCCCGTCCAGCGGACACCAAAATCGCCGTGATCGACCTGGGACCGGGAGTCGCGAGAAACCTTGACTCCCATGAGCCTCACGGCTTGATGGGAGGCGGGCACCCGAATGACCGGGGACATGCGAATTACGCGGCAGCCATCATCCCGCAGATGATGAAACTCATTGAGAAATGAAATGAAACAAATGAAACGAATACTGACAGTTGGATTGATGATGGTTGGATTGTTCGCCAGCAGTGCGCTGGCGAAAGAGGAGCTTCCACGGCTCTCGCCACGGCCACAACTTGTGGCTGGAGTGAAAGAACCGAATGTTGATCTCGGGGGCACCTGGCGTTTCAACCCCACACCGCCTGATGGATTCGGATCTGAAATCTCCAATTTGAAATCTGAAATGCCGGCCGGCTGGTCCGACATCCAAGTCCCCGGCGAATGGGCCATGCAGGGCTTTACGGTTGAACCAGGGAAGGCAGCCGGCTATGTCCGTTCCTTCAAGGTCCCACAAGACTGGAAGGGTAAGCGCATCAAACTGCGCTGCGACGGTGTTTACAGTGACAGCACAGCCTGGATCAACGGTAAGAAAGCAGGAAAGCATCTGGGCGGGTTTACTCCGTTTGAGCTGGATATCACGGATCATGTCAAAGATGGCGCGAACGTCATCGCGATCAGTGTGGTGAACGAATCCGTTGCTGACAAACTTGCCAGTGGCAGCTCATACGCCGGCCACCAACTCGGCGGCATCACCCGCAAAATCAAGCTGTTCGCGCTGCCCTCAACCCATCTGTCGAAATTGCATGTCGCCACAAGGTTCGACCCGGCATTCCGCGACGCCACCCTCGAGGTCAGTCTAGCCGCCGTCGCGGAAGGTGGCGGGGCTTCGTCGGATGTGCAGGCGCACCTCACCCTGCGCGGGCCGGATGGCCGGGGGGTCGCCCTCACGCCCGGGAGCATCGCGATGAAGGACCTTGCGGGTTTTTCTAAGATTCCGGTGGCCAGTCCCGCCAAATGGGACAGTGAACACCCGAATCTCTACACGCTCACCATCGAGTTAAAGGCGGACGGAAAGCTGCTAGAGACCGTCACCCAACGGATCGGCTTCCGCCAGGTCGAAGTGCGCGGCAACCAGATGTTCGTCAACGGCGTGCCAGTCAAACTCCGCGGCATCTGCCGCCATGAGGTCGATCCCCTGCGCGGACGCTCGCTGGCACCGGGCACATGGCGCAAGGACGCGGAACTCTTCCGCACGGGCAACTGCAATTACATCCGCACTTCCCACTACCCGCCGGCCGAGGAGTTCCTTGAGGCCTGCGACGAGCTGGGGCTCTTCGTCGAGTGCGAGGCGCCTTTCTGCTGGGCGAGTCAGACCAAAATCACGCCTGCGGAGGTGCCTGACCTGATCACGCGCCAGCACCTTGAGATGCTGGAAGCCTATCGCAACCACCCCTCGATCACCCAGTGGTCGTTGGCCAACGAGAGCGGAGCCTTTGGGGAGTATTTCCTGCCTTCGGCCAAGGCGTTGAGGCAATTGGACCCCACGCGCCTGTTAGTTTTCAGTGACATGACAGGTGGCGGCGGCGAGTTCCTTGACATCAGCAACAACCACTATCCGGGATATTGCGACGCGAAGTATCCCGGCCTGGAAGGCCCGGCCAGATATGCCAACTACCCGCAGCCGATGATCTTCGATGAGTATTGCCATCTCAATTCCTACAACCGCCTCGAACTGGCCACCGACCCCGGCTTGCGCGATATCTGGGGCCTCGGGCTGGCCGGCATGTGGCAGAACATCGTCAAATCCCAAGGGTGCCTCGGCGGCGCCATCTGGAGCGGCGTTGATGATACGTTTTTCATGCCAAGCGGCAAAATTGTCGGCTACGGCCCTTGGGGTCCCATTGACGGCTGGCGGCGCCCGAAACCGGAATACTGGAACATGAAAAAAGCCTACTCGCCGCTGGTCGTGAAGGAAACCTCCCTGCCGGCCAACCAACCCGTGCGCCTCACCGTCGAAAACCATCAAACCTTCACCGACTTGCAGGAGCTGCGGTTCGAGTGGAAATGCGGCAAACGCTCCGGTACCGCGCGAACCTCCTCCGTGCCGCCCGGCCAAACCGGCACGCTTGACATTGCCGTCTCGGACGCCGGCAAGATGTTAGAAGTGAGCGCAATCAGCCCCAGCGGCCTCAACATCGACCTCTGGCAAATCGCGCTCGGGTCCGACCCGCGCACCGCGCCGCCGGTGCCCGCTGCCAAGCCCGGCCCGGTCACACTGGAAAAGCCGGCCGGCCAAATCATCGTCCGCACCGCTGGCTTCACCGTCACCTTCGACGCTGCCACCGGCATGGCCATTGCCCCGTTTACCGGTCCGGATCTGTTATTGCTGCCAAGCATTAGTGACAGTCCCGGCGGCGGGTTGGAAGCGGAGTCCCAGATCTTTACGGACACCTGCCGCAATTGGAAGGCGTCGGCGGTCACAACTGAAACCACGGCCGACCAGGGCGTGACGGTTCGTGTCGAAGGCGCCTATGCGGAAGCTCAAGGCGCCTACACATTCCGTTTCGCCAAAGAGGGCTCGCTGACGCTCGATTACGATTTCACCGTCACGGAAAAGGGCCAGTGCGATCCCCGCCAAATCGGCGTGGTCTTCCGCCTGCCGCGCGAATGCGACACGCTCACCTGGCGCCGTAACGCCAAGTGGAGCGCCTACCCCGACGACCACATCGGCCGGGCGCAGGGCACCGCCACGGCTTTTGTCAAAGGCGTGCCAATCTCCCTGCTGGTTGGCCCGCGCGTCCTGCCCACTTGGAGTTGGAGCGCCGATGCCACGCCTAATGGCTGTAACGATTTCCGCTCGACCAAGATGAATGTTTACGAAGCCGCGCTGCTCTCGTCCTCCGGCCATGGCCTGCGCCTGCTCGCCGACGGCTCACCCCATGTCCGCTGCTGGGTGCTTGAAAATTCGGCGAACCTGCTCGTCGCGGACTACACCAACCACGGGGCTCCGCAGTTCTTCACCGAACACGTCATCCCCGCCCTCCCGCTCAACGCCGGCAGCGTGGTCAAGGGCACACTGCGCCTGGAAGTCCACTGAGTCCGTCATCATCTCATCTTAACAACATGAACAACTTCGCAGTAATGAAATCAAGAAAGTACACAATGAAAACAGCTTCAATGACACCGGAGACCCCTATGAACATGACGACACCCAACAGACACGGCCTTCTGCCACCTCCACCACCACCTTTCCCTTTAACCCTTAACCATTTACCTTTCCGCAGTCTCCGCGCCTTCGCGCTTTTGGCGCTTGCGCTGCTGCTCGGCCTCGCCGGCGCGGCCCACGCCACGGGTCCCGATCTCACCGTCGGTACCAACCGCTATGCGGTTAACCGTTCGTTCACCTACAATCTTGGCCCCACGGGGATGCGCGGGTGGATCTGGACCAAATGGTCGACGTATAATAGCGACACGAGTACCGCCGACAACCCATGGCAGATTCTGGTCACGTCCGTGGGCACGAACACGCCGGCCTCTGCGGCCGGCATTCTGACCAACGACGTGATTCTGGGCGCGCAGGCGGGCGGCGGCGCCGTGTCCCTCTTCACCAACGATGCCCGCAAGAGCCTGGGCTTGGCGATCGGCGATGCCGAAGCTGCCAATGGCGTGCTGAGGCTGTTGGTCGACCGCTATGGCGTCGGCACCAACACGTACACGCTTCAGTTGAAGCTGACGAACCTGGCCTATAGCGCCACGGCACCCTACAACTGCCCCAAGTCGGAGCGCATCCTGGCCGATGCGGTCAACGTCATCTCGAACAAGAAGTTCTCCTTATCCGGCATCGCGAACCCGGTGCTGGGCCTGGCCAAGCTGGCCGCCGGCATTACCAATGACGCAGTAAAGACCTATGCCAACTCCATCTGCCCCGCAACCGGCTCGCTGCAGCCACTGGTCTACTATGATTCCTGGACCTGGGCGTACAACAACATATTTCTTACAGAATATTTCCTGCTTACCGGTGACACCAGTGTGACGAACGGGATACGGGAATGGACCCGTTCGCTCGCGGAAGCGCAGTCCATGTACGGCACGCTGGGTCATCACTATACTGAGAACCGGCACGACGGTACGCACGGCTCTGCCTGGGGCTACGGCCCGATGAACGCGTGTTCGATCCCCGCCGGCATCTCACTCGTCCTGGCGAAGAAGTGCGGGATCAGCCACCCGAAAATCGATCCTGCCATCGACCGCCTTGGCAAATTCGAAAGCTACTATGTGGGCAAGGGCGGAATTCCCTACGGCGAACACGCGCCGGAGCTGCAGTCTTACCGCGCCAACGGCGGCAGGCACGCGATGGCGGCGATGTTCTTCGGGCTGCAAGGAAACAAGCCCACGCAGACGGAATATTTCAGCCGCATGAATATGGCGGAGTACAACGGCATGGAGTGTTGGCATTGCGGCGGTGACCCCAACTACATATGGGGTTGGATCGCGGCGAATATCGGCGGCACCAATGCCCTGGCCTCGCGTCTGGCGCAAATGCGCTGGTACGTTGACCTGGCGCGCCGGTACGACGGGTCGTTCGTGTCTGACGCGTACGACCAGGGGTTGTCAGGATTCACGAGTGGCGACTACTGGGCCCCTAATCTGGGATACCAGTATGAACTGGATGCGTCATCACTCCATGTCCTGTTGTTTTCCGTGCCGAGGCGACGGATCTATCTCACGGGCAGGAATCCGAATCCGGCGAATGAGTTGAGCGCCGCGGCGGTATCGAATGCGATCTGGGCGGGGCATTTGGAGTTGACCGTTAACGGGTACACCACCAACCAACTGCTGGGCTGCTTCAGCGAATACGATCCCTACATGCGCTGGACTGTTGCGCAGGCACTGGCCACGAAGCCCGGCAGCACAAACCTGGTCCCCACGCTGAGCGCGATGACCACCAACGCCAATCCGCGCGTGCGCGAGGCATCGTGCCAAGCCCTGGGAACGATCAAGAACCCCACCGCGATCCCTGCGCTGGTCGCCCGGCTGCGCGACCCGGACATGGGGGTGCGCTGGAAAGCGGGAGGAGCCCTGCAGGAATTCGACGCGGCGGCGACCACGGCCCCTTACCTGACGGACATTATGAAGGCATTCATCGCCAACGGCTCCCTGGACCAATATGCGATTGATTGGGCTGATCCCTTGCGGGAGGCCAATAATTGTCTGTCCGCTCTCCTGTTTAAACAGCGTCCCGGCGACACCATGGCCGCGCCCACGGACCTGTTCTATGAGGCGGTTAAGGTCGGCATGGCCCAGCCGGACGGTTATGGGCGGGCGAATCTTGCCAATTTCATCCAAAACAATTTGACCTGGGAGCACGTCCAGACACTGGCGCCGAACATCGTCGAAGCCGCGAAGGAGCCGCCACCGGCAGACAGGATGTTCGGGCAGAATTTCCCCATTTACGCGATCAAGACGCTCGCAAAGTACAATGTTGCGGAAGGCATTCCCCTGGCGGTCAGGATAGCGGACAAATACCTGTTGTATGGAGGCCTTGGGAACATATCTGGTGAGGCATTAAGCGTCTTGTCCGACACATACCGCGGGTCGGCCAAGGACGCGCTTACCGCGCTCTACACGATGCAGTCACGGGCGCCGGCCCAGTGGACCAATGATGTCCAGAGTGCCATTAATTCAATCCAGACCAACTCGGGCCCCGCTCTCGTGCATTTCAAGCAGATAACCACCATCACCGCAACGCCACCTGCACTGAAATGGCCGGCGTCCACCGCAACCCTGGCTTGTTCAGTGACCGATCCGGACAATGGTATTCCGCGCTATCACTGGAGCAAGCTGTCAGGGAACGGAACCGTTACGTTCACTTTCAACGACTCGACTGCCGCATCGAACTGCACGGCCACGTTCAGCGCCCCGGGCACCTATGTCCTGCAACTGGCGTGCGATGATGGATCCATCCTGGATTCTTCAACCTGGAACTGGGGCTATCAACCCGAGGGGAGCCAGACCTACACCAACATCATGGGCGCCGTGTATACCAACATCACTGTCAAAGTGGACGGTTCATCTCCCGCCAGCGCAGCCGCCACAAAAAACTAAAAGGAATAAAACCGGTAACAAAGGAAAAAGTAACAATGTCGCGTAAAATCAGTTGGTTGTTTTGTATCCCGCTGGGATTGATGATTGTGTCTTCCGTATGGGCGGAGGATCTTCCGGGTGTGAACCGTTTGTTCTCCGATCACATGGTGCTTCAGCGCGACAGGCCGGTGCCGGTGTGGGGGACTGCAAAGCCTGGCACAACGATTACGGTGAAGTTCGGGCAGCAAAGAAAGACCGCCGAAACCGGCACGGATGGCAAGTGGCGTGTCAGGCTGGACGCCATGAAGGCATCCGCCGAGCCTGCGGAACTTACAGTCAAATCCCTAACCGGCGACAAGCCGGTCACCATCGCCGACGTCCTCGTGGGCGATGTCTGGCTTTGTTCCGGGCAGTCCAACATGGAATGGGGGATGAAACAGTTCAAGACGGAAGCGGATGTGGCCAAGGCCGACTTCCCGAAGATCCGCCAAACCAAGTTTGGTGACGGCTGGGTTGTCTGTTCGCCGCAAACGGCCGGTGATTTCAGCGCCACGAGTTTTTATTTCGGACGCAGGATTTTTCAGGAGACAGGCATTGCGGTCGGATTGTTGTACGACGCGGTGGGTGCGACGAAAATTGAAAGCTGGATCCCGCCGGATGGAGTCAATGCTTCCCTGGCATTGAAGGAAATTGCAAATGCGGATTACAGCAAGCTTTTCACCCAATTGACGCAGCCGCTGATTCCCTTCGCCATCAAGGGCATGATCTGGTACCAGGGCGAAGCGAATGCCGACGAGGGCGATATTTACATGCACAAGATGATCGCGCTGATCACCGGTTTGCGCAAAGTCTGGGCACAGCCGCCTTCGCTTTGCTCCGGCGTGCCAGGAGGCGACCCCGCCACGGGCGCGGGGCAAGCTTTCCCGTTTTACTTCGTGCAGTTGCCGGCGCTCACATGGCAAGAGCCTGAGCCCAAGCCGGAAGGCCTCACGGTCATGGCGCCATGCCGGATGGCGCAGTTCAAAACCCTCAGGGTTCCCAACACCGGCATGGCCGTGACCATCGACCTTGGCGAGGCTGAGAACCTTCACCCGAATAATAAGTTTGATGTCGGGATGCGTCTGGCACAGTGGGCGCTTGCCAAGGATTACGGACGGAAGGATCTGTTTTGCAGCGGCCCGCTCTACAAGGGCATGAAGATCGAGGGCAATAAAATCCGCATCAGCTTTGATTATGTGGGCAATGGATTGATGGTCGGAAGCAAGACCGGCAGGGAGCCGGTCAAGGAAGTTGCCGACGGCAAGCTCAAGAGGTTCGCCATCGCCGCCAAGGATGGTGCGGCACCGACAGGCCTGAAGTGGTTTTGGGCCGAGGCGGTCATCGACGGCAACTCGGTAGTGGTTTCCTGTCCGGAGGTGCAACAGCCGGTGGCCGCCCACTATGCGTATAACGGCAATCCTTCGGGCTGCAATCTCTACAACAAGGATGGCCTGCCGGCCTCGCCGTTCAGGACAGAGGACTGATGAAAACAAATATAACACACATGAAAACAACGAAACTGATGATAATGATGATAGTGGCGCTGGGGATGCTGGTGCTCTGTGGCGCGAGTGCTGCCGATGAACCCGTAACACCATCGCCCTACGAGGTGGTCTGGGATTCGCCCAGCCCAAACTGTAATGGCACGATGCCTCTAGGCAACGGCGAGATCGCCCTCAACGCGTGGATCGAGCCATCGGGCGACCTGCGCTTCTACATCGCCCGGACCGACAGTTGGGACGACAGCGGACGTCTGGTGAAAGTCGGCGCGATGCGGATCAAGGTCGGTGACGGCCCGGCAGAGCGCACCAAGAAGTTCCGGCAGATCCTGACAGCCAAGGACGGCACCTTGAGCGCCCGTTACGGGGAAGGGGATGCCCAGGTGGATCTGCGCCTGTGGGTCGATGCCAACCGCCCGGTGATTTCTGTGGAGGTTCAAACAGCGAAGCCGTCCATGGCGACTGCCATGATGGAACTGTGGCGCAATGCCGCTACGGAATTACCGGACAAGCAGTGCAGTGATGTGCTCAACAGCGGGATCTTTCCTGAAAAGACAGTGGTGGAACCCGACACCGTTCTCAGCGGACTCAAGGACCGCATCGGCTGGTATCACCGCAATATCAAATCGGTCGGTCCCGCCAATCTCGCGAAGATGCAGGGCGTGGATGATTTCCCGCGTGCCGAGCCGCTGTTGCACCGGACCTTCGGCGCGTTGATCGCCACGGGCCGGCCGCAACGCGTGGATGACCGCACCCTGCAATCCACCGCCGGCACCAGCCACCTGTTTGAGATCGCCGTGCTGACCCAGCATCCCGCCACTGTCGAAGCATGGCTGGGCGAAACCCAGACGACGCTCGACGCGGTGCGCAAGGTGGCCCTGAAAGACCGCCGGGCAGCGCATGAAAAATGGTGGGCGGAGTTCTGGAACCGCAGTTGGATCCATATCACGCAGAACGACGAGTCGCCGGATGGGGTTCGGGGCGGCATCATTCCAGCGAACAAACATCCATTGAGCATTGGGGTGGACCAAAGCGGCGGCAATCGATTTAAGGGTGCTTTCGGGCGCTTTGGGGTGTATTCGGCGGCGCTTACGGAAGCCGATGTGAAGGCCTTGGCCGCGACGGCTCCCGATGCCAAAGCACCCGAGCATCCGGCCCGGATTTTCAGTGCCGTCCCTGAGGGTCCCAAGGCCCTGCCGGAACTGGATCAACGTGCGTTCGTTGGCGCCCTGACCATCGAGGCCTGGATCAAGCCATCCGAGGGCGGACCGATGCGCATTGCCGACAAATGCACCCCAGGCGGATCGGACGGTTTCCTGTTTGATACGCTCTCGGGATCGGATCTGCGTCTGATCCTGGGTGACAAAATATGGAACAAAGCCGCGGTCTATACGACGGGAGTCTGGCAGCACGCGGCGTTTACGCTGGCCCGTGACGGACGGGTGACGGTTTACATCAACGGCAAGCCGGTCGTGTTCGGCAATTCAAAGCAGGACAAGAAAATGGCACAGGACGACACCTTTGTTGTGACCCGGGCCTATGCCTTGCAGCGCTATATGTCGGCCTGCGTCGGACGCGGCACGTATCCGATCAAATTCAATGGCAGCCTGTTTACGGTTCCGGCAGCGGACAAGAAACTCGAGGATGCCGATTACCGGCAATGGGGTCCTGGTTATTGGTGGCAGAACACCCGGCTTAGTTATCATCCCATGTGCGCGGCGGGTGATTTTGAGATGATGGATCCGCTCTTCAACATGTATGCCCGCGATCTCATGCCGTTCTTCAAGTTCCGCACGAACAAGTATCTCGGTCATGGCGGCGCCTACATTCCCGAGTGCATCTATTTCTGGGGCGATGTGTTCGCGGAAACCTACGGCAACGAACCGTTCGCGACGCGTGACGACAAACTACAGGCCAGCGGATGGCACAAATACGAATGGGTCTCTGGCCCGGAACTGGTCGTGTTATTGTTAGATCGCTACGCCTACACCGAGGATGAAAAATTCCTGCGCGAGACTGTGCTGCCCGCCGCGCATGAATTGCTCGGGTTCTTTGATCAGCACTACAAGACCGGGGGCGACGGCAAGCTCAACATGCAGCCGTCACAGGCGCTGGAGACATGGGTGGGATGCGTCAATCCCATGCCGGAAATCGCCGGCTTGTACGCGACGACCGAGCGCCTGCTGGCGCTGCCGGAAAATCTAACGAGTTCCGAGGACCGCGCGTTCTGGAAGCAGTTGCGGGCCAAGTTGCCGCCCTTGCCGACCACGAAGACGCCTGACGGCAAGGTCATGCTCGCACCCGCCCAGGTTTACAAGCAGAAGCAAAACAGCGAGGTTCCGGAACTCTATGCGGTGTTTCCCTTCCGCCCGATCGCCGTCGGCAAGCCGAATCTGGAGTGGGGGGTTGAAGCGCTGAACCGCAGAACGGATAAGGGCGCCAGTTGCTGGCGGCAGGACGATATCTTCATGGCCTGGCTGGGCGAGGCCGCGCAGGCCCGCGGGTATGTGGTGCAGCGTGCCAAAGGCAGCAACGGGGCCTCGCGTTTTCCGACGTTCTGGGGGCCGGGCTACGATTGGCTGCCAGACCAGGATCATGGTGGCGTGCTGCTCACCGCGGTGCAATCCATGCTGCTGCAGGCCGATCCGCCTTCGTCTCCTGACTCCGGCGGGACAAGTGGCCGCAAGATCTATCTGTTGCCTGCCTGGCCCAGGGACTGGGACTGCGAGTTCAAGCTTCACGCGCCGTACAACACCACGGTGGAGAGTGTGGTCAGGTCGGGCAAAGTGGAGCAACTCAAGGTCACACCGCCATCGCGGGCGAAAGACGTGGTCATGATGAACGAAAGAAAATGAAGCAGGTAATGAAACGTGTGAAGAATGGGTTGGGAGGCAAGAAAGGAGATTCTATGCGGAAGACAATGGTTTTGATAACGATATGTGGCTGGATTGTGGCGGGTGGAGCCGTTCAAGCAGATGGAGGCGAAAAAACCAACGTCGGTACGGACACCGTGAATGCGCGGGTGTTCAATGTGCTTAAATACGGAGCTGCGGGCGACGACAAGACGGACAACACCGAAGCGTTTTCGGCATGCCTCAAGGCAGTGGTCGCGGCCGGAGGAGGGCAGATGTACCTGCCGGCTGGCGTGTATCGCGGCGGAATAATTATCCCCGCGGTATCGAAACCGATACCGAGTTGGATTACCGTGGAAATCGTGGGCGAAAGCGAACCAACACCCGTTTTTGGGACGATTGGCTCATTCCCGTTGCTGAATAACGGCACGATCATAAAGAGCCTGTCCAAATCAGGCCCCGCGGTCATCTCCGCCAGTTCTTCACCCGATTCGCTGTACGGGGGATTCTCGGCGGTCAATGTGGTCATCAAGAATTTGAATGTCCGGACTTATGACGATCCAGGCATTGGTGGTATCGACTTGCAGTATGCCCTGCAATGCAAGTTAGAGAACGTGTTCATCAACACCGGCGTCTACAACGTGCAGGCATCCAAACCAACCCACGGCACCAGCGGCCTGATCACTCCGGCGTGCAATAACGCCGCATTAACCATCCTGCGCAACGTGGTCGTGACCGGATATCATACCGGCATCCAAGTCAACGAGCACACCGATGGGGACAACATCGTGGTGGCCTCCAACATCAACGGCTTGGAATTTGTTTTCGCCCATCATGCCTCCCGCTTTGGCCGGGTGGGCACATACCGCAACACCCATCACATCACCATCTCGGGCAGGCACGGGTTTTCGATCGAACAGATGAACACGGAACAACCGGGGCCGGGACAAACGAATGCCCAGAACGTCTGGCAGGCGCTCGTCAGTGATATTGACGACCCGAAGAACCTCGGCATTGCCGACATTAACTATTGGGTTGTCGAGGGGAATGTGGGTGCGGTCGAGAAGTTTACCCGCAACGGCGGCGCATCGATCCAGGCCCGGAGGATCGGCTCCGCTCCCGCCGGAAACAAAAAACTGGCAGAATAACGATGAATTGCTGCCCAACGATCTCCTGCAGGCGACGCCCTAAAGGCCGCGCCGGAGGAGTAACATTATCCGTTATGGCGATTCTGATGGTCGCATCGCGGGTTTGCGGGGCGTCATTGGTCTTGGCATCGCTCACGTTTGCGGAAGTCACCGTCAAGACGGAGCAACTTAACCCCACCGAGCCGGCGTGGAAGTTCAAGACGATCATGGGACCATCGAAGTCGGACGTCGCGCAGAACGCGAAGATCAAGATAATCGGCAACCAGTGGCACACCGGCGGTGGCGGTGGAGCAGTGCTGGTGAACGGGCGATTGCCTGCCGATCCACTGGAGTTGGCCGAGGAGGCGTGGCTCAGCAACGAGAACACCGACGATGGGCGCATCCTGCTCGACCTCGGCGCGGTGCAGCCCATCGCGGCGGTGAACTCGTATTCGTGGCACGAGTTCGCCAACGATCAAGGCGCGCGCGGGCCGCAGGTGTACAGGTTGTCCGGCAGCGTCGATAATTCGAACTGGACGAAGATCGCCGACGTGGACACGCGCCCGAACAAGACCGGCGATAGGTGGAACGGCCAGCACGGCGTCAACATCACCAGCACCACCGGCAAGCTCGGCGAATTCCGGTATCTGCTTTTCGCCGTGCAACCGACCCGCTCGCCCAAACAAAGCAATATCCCGTGGACAAACACATTGTTCGCCGAGATTGACGTGCACACTGCTGCCACACTCGCCAAAGCCGGTGACGCGGTGGTCGCCAAGCCGGTGAAAGTCGAGGACGTGTGGGTGGTTTTCAAAACGCATTTCGACATCGGCTACACCGACTCGATTGCCGACGTGCTGGCGCGGTATCGCGGGCCGATGATCGATAACGCGCTCGCCGTCATTGAAGCCAACCAGATTCTGCCGCCGGAACAGCGATTCGCTTGGACCGTCCCCGGCTGGCCGCTGTACCACATTCTCGGCCCGGACCAGACGCCCGAACGCCGGGCCCGGATCATCAAGGCGCTCAAGGACGGCGCGCTGGCCGTCCATGCCGCGCCGTTCACGTTGCACACCGAATCGTTCGATCCCGAAGACCTCGTGCGCGGCCTGCATTATTCCGCGCAGATCGCCCGTGAGAACGGCCTGCCGCTCCCTCGCAGCGCCAAGATGACCGATGTGCCGGAGCACGCTTGGATCACACCCACGCTCCTCAAGCACGCCGGCATCGACTTCTTCCAGATCGGCTGCAATGGCGCCAGCGATTTTCCGCGATTCCCGATGTTGTTCTGGTGGGAAGGGCCGGACGGTTCGCGCCTGCTCACGGACTACACCCGTGATTACGGTAGCGGCATCGCGCCGCCGCCCGGCTGGCCCGCGAAGAACTACCTCGCCATGATGATGACCGGCGACAACGGCGGCCCGCCAAACGCCGCCGAGGTGGAGTCCGTCCGCAAGACCGCCGCCGCGCAACTGCCCGGTGTCCGCATCCATTTCGGCACGCTCGATGATTTCCTCAAGGCCATCGAAGCCGAGAAACCCGACTTGCCCGTCGTGTGCGGCGACACGCCCGACACGTGGATTCACGGACTGCTATCCATGCCGGTTGAATCCAAGATCGCCCGCAATATCCGGCCGCTGGAGCCGGCGCTCGATTCGCTCGACACTCACCTGAGAACTTACGGCCTCACGCCCGGACTGCTCGCGCCGGCGCTGGAGAAAGTGTACGAGCAGAGCCTGCTCTTCGGCGAGCACACTTGGGGCATGTCCGGCACGGCCCCCGGCGGATTTTGGTATGGCGACGATTGGAAGAAGGCGCGGGCCGATGGCAAGTACAAGAAGTTCCTCCAAGCCTTCGACGACAAGCGTGCTTACATTCACTCGGCCGATGAAATCGTCGCTCGTGAACTCCGCCAGCGCCTCGACCTGCTAGCGGGGTCCGTGAACGCGACCGGCAAGCGCATCGTCGCCTGGAACGCTTTGCCGTGGCTGCGGTCCGGCATGGTCGAAGTCGCCGGCAAGTTCCTCTACGCCACCGATGTGCCGGCCAACGGGTACAAGACGTTCCCGGCTAAGTCGGCGACTTCCGCGATAGCGGTCTTGAACGATCCGCCCACCGCACTCAATACGCCGTTCTACAAGGCGATGTTCGATCTGAAGCGCGGCGGCATCGCGTCATTGATCGACAAAAAGAGTGGCCGCGAACTCGTGGACCAAGCCAGTTCCTATGCGCTCGGCCAATTCCTCCACGAACGTTTCAGCGCCAACGAGGTCAACAACTGGATGCATTCGTACCCTCGCTCTCAAGACGGCTGGGCACTGAACGACTTCGGCAAACCCGGCATGCCCGGCCCTGATGCATCACCGTGTGCGACCTTCACGCCAAGTGACTGGAAGATCCTCGTGACCCGCACCACCAGCACCGACATCGCCACGCTCACCGCCGGCGACACCAAAGGACTGGGCCAAGTCATCACGCTCACCTTCACGTTCGACCGGCACAGTCCCGCTGTCGATTGCGAATGGCACGTCACCGACAAGACGCCCAATCCGATTCCGGAAGGCGGCTGGCTCTGCTTCCCGTTTGCTGTGAAAGAACCGCAGTTCACGCTCGGCCGGCCCGGTGGCCCGATCAATCCCGCCACCGATATCATTCCCGGCGCGGGCCGTTACCGGTACGCCGTCACCACCGGCGTGACGATTACCGGCGCGGACAAAACCGGCGTCAGCCTCTGCCCGATTGACTCGCCGCTCGTCAGTCTCGACCAGCCCGGCTTGTGGAAACACTCACTCGATTTCGTCCCCAAAGTGCCGACGGTATTCGTCAACCTCTACAACAACATGTGGGGCACGAACTTCCCGCTTTGGCAGGATGGTTCATGGTCGGAGCGTGTGCGGCTCTGGCCGACAACCGATCTCGCCGTCCCGTCATGGGAAGCCCGCGTCCCGTTGCTCGCTGCGACTGCCGATGGTCCCGCCGGCAAACTACCGAAGACGCAAGCCGGTCTGAGCGTCTCGCGTCCCGGCGTGCTGGTGACGGCGTTCGGCCAGAACCCGGATGGGCAGGGCACACTGCTACGCGTCTGGGATCAAACTGGGGTGACTGGAGATCTGACCGTGACGTTGCCCGGCAATTTCAAGACCGCGATGCCCGTCAATCTGCGCGGCGAGAAAGCCGGCGAGCCGGTTCGCATCCGAAGTGGCAAACTCACGTTCCACCTCGGCGCGTACGCACCGGCGAGCTTTCTGCTGACTCCATGAACACATAAAGCGCAACACCCTGAAACACACCCTGATATGAACAATAAAATGCTCACTAACAAAGAAAGGACTGAAGAATGAAACGAATACTGATCGCTGGTTTGGTAATTTATACGCTGCTTGGAGGAATTGTTCTGGCGGAAGAGGTTCATGCAATTCCATCCATTTTCACCTCTGGAGCGAGAATCCTTTTCCAAGGCGATTCGATCACGGATGGTAACCGCGGACGAAGTTCCGATCCCAACCATATCTTGGGGCATGGTTACCAGTTTAGCATTGCGGCACGGTATGGCGCTCTTGTTCCGGAGCGGAAGCTGATATTCATCAATCGTGGTGAAAGCGGCCACAAAGTGGGAGATCTCGCCGGACGGTGGAAACCGGACGCGCTTGATTTGAAACCGGCCGTGCTCAGTATTTTGATTGGCGTTAACGACTACGGTTTCTCTGCCAAAAATCCCAAAGGAGCTGAGGAGTACGAAAAAGCCTACGATGCTTTGCTGGCGAGCACAATTGCCGCGCTGCCAAATGTCCGTTTGGTGCTGGGCGAGCCGTTTATCGAACCCGTCGGCGGATTCGCGGAGGATTTTGCTTCGAAGTCGGCGGAGATCGCCAAATATCAGGCCGCTGTCAATCGTTTGGGCAAGAAGTACAAAGCTCCCGTGGTTCATTATCAAAAAATGTTTGATGCGGCTGCAAGACGCGCACCAGCCGAGTATTGGATTTGGGATGGTGTCCATCCCACCTATGCCGGTCATGGGTTGATGGCGGAGGAATGGATACGAACGGTGGAAAGATTTTACGGCAAAACAGAATTGCATTGATTATTCGCAAGCAGACGAACCATCAGTGGATCAAGGCGCGCCCAAGGGCAAGGCCGATTTCGCCGGCCCCTTGTGGCGCGAACTCTTCAAGCATGCCTGCAGCGAAGCCCACCGGCTCGGCCTCGAAATCAACATGAACAATGATGCCGGCTGGTGTGGCAGCGGCGGGCCGTGGATCACTCCGGAGCTTTCGATGCAGATAGTCGTCTGGACCGAGACGGTTGTCGAAGGCGGAAAACCGTTTGAGGGCGCGCTCGCCAAACCGGGCAGCCTCAAGACTCTGTGTCTTTTCAACCGCTTGCCCCCGGACCCGCGCCGCGTCCTCGTATTGCCGGACTTCAAGTTCATATCGCGCTGCGATTTAACGATGAAAACACTGCCTTTAGGCCGCCTTGTGTTGCTCTGCGTAGTTCCGCGTTGCTGCGGATAGAATACGGTTGAAAAACCGCTCAAGGGCCATGAAGGCCGATTCCGTGGGAGGGGGCATACGGAGGCGTTTTCGGCCGTTGCGGCTCGACCCGAGTATGCGTTTCAGCCAGTGTTTATACTGGTTATGTGAGGTTCGTTGTGAGTGTTTTGCTGGTGGAGGGTAGGAGACTTGAACTCCCGACCTCCTGAATGCCATTCAGGCGCTCTACCAACTGAGCTAACCCCCCAGCGCGGCGGGAAACATAGCCAGTTTGCGCGCGGTGTGTCAAGGCTGCGGCCGCGGTTCAGCACAGTTCCGCCAGCACGATGTCCGCGGCGCGGGCGGCGGCGCCAGGCGGGCCGAGCCGGACGGCCACCTCCCGCAGGCCGGCGAGCTGGGCCGCGCGCTCCGGCGTGTCGCCCAGCAGCGGCGCCAAGGCCGCGGCCAGCGCGGCCGGCGTCGCGGCCCGCTGAATGAATTCCGGGCAGACGGTCCGGCCGGCGATCAGGTTGACCATGCCGATGTGCGCGACGCGGATGAGCAGGCGCCCGAAGAAATATGTCAGCGGCGAGGTCTTGTACACGACCAGCATCGGACAGCCCATGAGCGCCGTCTCCAGCGTCGCGGTGCCGGAGGCGACGAGCGCGGCGCGGGCTTGGCGCAGCACCGCGCGTGTCGCGCCCACCACCAGCTCGCAGCGCGCCGGGCCGCCGGTCAGCGCCGCGAGCCGGCGCCGCACCAGCGCGGCGACGTCGGCGGACGGCGCGGCGATGAGGAAGCCGGCGCCGGGCACAGCGCGTTCGAGCCGCGCGGCGGCGGCCCAGAGCACCGGGAGAATGCGGTCCACTTCCTGCCGGCGGCTGCCGGGCAGCAAGGCCATGTGGACGGCGCCTGGCCAGGGCAGGGCCTGGACCGTCGCCGCGCGCGCCGCCTGCGCGGCGTCCACCAGCGGATGGCCCACGAAGTCAACCCGCAGCCCGGTGCCGGCAAACACCTGCGGCTCGAAGGGGAAGATCGCGATCAGCCGGTTGACCAGGCGCGCCATGTGCGGAATGCGCGCGCGGTGCCAGGCCCAGACCTGCGGGCAGATGTAATACAGCACCTTGATGTCCAGCTTCCGCATTTCCGCCGCAAAGCGCAGGTTGAAACCGGGATAATCCACCAGCAGCACCGCGTCCGGACGGCGCTCCCGGGCGCGGGCCACCAGGTCGGCGAACACGCGGCGAAAAAAACCGTAACGGCGCAGCACCTCGCCGAGCCCCATCACAGCCATCGCGTGGGTGTCGTAGAGGATCTCCATGCCGGCGGCGCGCAGTTCGTCGCCGCCGATGCCCCAGAACTGCAGGCCGGGCTCGCGCGCGTGCGCGGCGCGGACCAGCTCGGCGGCGCGCTGATCGCCGGAGACTTCGCCGGCGATCACGAGCACGGAACGGGTCACGAAGCGCCCTCCCGGAGGCGTTGGATGATGGCCACGGCCAGCTTCAACGCCTCCGCGGCTTGGTCACCGGACACCAGCGGCTGGTTGCGCCCGGCCACGCACCGGACGAACGACCGCAACTCGTTCGCCAGCGGCTCGCCCTTTTCGAGCGGCACCTTGTCACGCGTGATGCGCATCCCCTCCTTGCGGTAGATCAGCCCCTCCTGCGCCTGATAGTCCAGCGAGACGTAGCTGTCCGGCAGGAAGACGCGGATCTTGCGCATCTTTTCCGGGCTGATCCGGCTGGCGGTGACGTTCGCCACGCAGCCGTTGGCGAACACCAGCCGCACGTTGGCGATGTCCTCGCTCGGGCTGAGCACCGGAATGCCGACGGCGTGGATGGCGCGCACCGGCGACCCGACGAGATGCAGGATGACTTCGAGGTCATGGATCATCAGGTCCAGCACGACGCTGACCTCCGTGCCGCGCGGCGCCGCGCCGTCGCGCGGGGGCGGATAGGATGCCAGCCGGTGCGCTTCGATGAACTTGGGCGGCTTGTTGATGCTGTCGAGGTAGCCCAGCACCGGGTTGAAGCGCTCCACGTGGCCGATCTGCAGGATGCATCCGTGCTCGCGGGCCAGCCTCACCAGTTCTTCGGCCTCGGCCGTGGTGGCGGCAATGGGCTTTTCCACCAGCAGGTGCCGGCCGCGCTCCAGCAGGATGCCGGCGACCGCGCGGTGCTTGTCCGTGGGGACGACGACACTGAGCGCCTCGGCGGCGGCGGCCAGATTTTCCAGGGAGGGGAAGCTGCGGGTGCGGTATTTCCGGGCGATCGCCTCCGCGCGGTCCGCATCCACGTCATACACGCCCACCAGTTCGGTCTCCGGCAGCTCGGAATAGATCCGGGCGTGATACTGCCCGAGCTGCCCCACGCCGATGACACCGACTCTGAGCTTGTTATCATTCATGACAGCATCCTGTATTCAAAATCCAAATATCGAAGCCCAAAATCCGAAATAAATTCAAAATTCAAATGGCTGAAATGAAAAAAACCGCGCTGCCTTCCTGCTCTTTGTTTTGAATTTCCCGTTTTCGTTATTTGAACTTGTTTCGGATTTCGATATTCGAATTTCGGATTTATTTCTACTCGTCGGTCTCCATTGCCACCAGCGCCAGGCCCTGCCGGTCGGCCTGCGCCACCAGCGCCGCGCGATCCAACAGGATGGCGCGGCGCGCCTCGACAGCCAGCACCGCGGCCCGGATCTTCCGCAGCAGTTCGAGGGTGTGCTCCCCGACGACCGGGATGTCGAAGCGCATGTCGTGTCCGCGCTTGGCGACCTTGACGACGACGCAGCCCGGCCCGCCCAGCCCGCCGGCCCGTCGGATGGTTTCATCCGTGCCCTCAAACGCCTCGACGGCCAAGATCGTGCCCTGCTTGACGACCACGGTCTGCCCGATATCCAGGCCGCTGGTCAGCTTGGCCGCCTGCCGGCCCAGTGCAATGTCGGCGCGCTCCGCGTCGGTGGGCGCGCGGGCGCCGAGCACGCCGGGTCCCGGCATATGCTCCTCCATGAACAGGCTGGCCGGCTTGAGTTCGATGCCGAGTTTCCGCAGTTCCTCGCCAAACGCGCCGAAGATGGTTTCGGCGTTGCGCTCGCGCAGCCGACTGAGCAGGGCGACGAGTTCGCGGTCCATGCGCATGCGAAAGAGGTTGGTCGGCGTGATCTGGCCGGCCATGACCACGTCCCGGACACCACTTTCCTTGAGCGCGGCCAGCGCCGCGCCAAGTTGGCCCATGTTGATCCAGGCCACGCGGTCCACGAGCCGCGCCATGGCCCGATCGGTTTCGCCCTTGAACGCCAGGGCGAACAGGTGCTGGACGCCCTGCCGGCGCGCCGACGCGGCGAGCAGCAGGGGATAAACACCCCGGCCGGCGATGATGCCCAGTGCCGCGGGAACGGGTTCCTTCATAGCGCGCCTACTTCGGCGGATGAGCATGCCGGATTCGGGCCTGTTTGTAAAACAGAACCGCGAGCAGCGGCGGCAGGCACCAGGCGCATTCCACGATCAAGGTCCAGACATTGTGCCAGCAGAAGAACTGCCCGAAATCCGCCTTTTGCAGGTGCAGAAAGAGGACGTGGGGCGAAATGTAAAACTGGTCATTGATCGGCCAGAGGGCCATGAGGCCATAGGGCGGGCGCAGATCCTCGGTCACCCAGTCGGCCGCCAGGTGACTGAGGGCAATCAGCGTCAGGGCGGCCAGGGCCGGCAGGCCGGGTTTGCCGGAAGCGGGGCGGTCCGGCCCGCCCGCCGGCGCCTGCCGTCCGATCAGCCACAGCGCCAGCGCGGCGAGCAGCGACCAGCCGAGGGTGTGCGTGTACCAGCGATGAACGGCATTCAGCGCGCCCATGAACAGGCCCGGGAGGTAGTCCACATCCGGCCCATTGGCCGCCGCCACTGCCAAGCACAGCGGCCACCGGCTTTGCCGGAGGGCGGCGCGCAACGACGCGACGCGGTCGCGCGGCACAAAAAAGGCCGCGCCGAGCGCGAAGCCGATCAGGCTATGAGCCACCGGCGATGGCATAAAAACACTCTTACATCAAATTGTCAGCTCCGAGGACAGCCGGTCGAAAACCAGGCGCATGAGCGGCTCCAGGTGGACGATGTCCGCGCGGTTGTAGTCCAGCAGCGTGTCCAGCGACGCCGCACAGCCTGCCTGGTATTCGTACCACAAGCGGACGGCGTCCCAGCCGTCGAGTCCGCGCAGGTGCGCGTTGCGCTGCAAACCGACCTGGTCCTCGATACGCTTGAGCCCGCCGCGGAAGCCCAGCAGGTGGAGCGGGGTGCGCAGGTCAATATGGATGTGGTTGAATAAATTAGCGGGAAACCGCGCGCGGATCAGCGGCATATCGAAGGCCGCGCCGTTGTAGGTCACGATCAGCGGATGGTCCTCGATCAGTTCGCGCGCCGCGTCCAAGTTCCGGTCGGCGACAAACGAGTGCACCGCGCGGCCGTCGTAGCAGCCGATCACGGTGATGGCGTCGCTGGCGTTGAGCCCCGTGGTCTCGATGTCCACGTACAGCGCCTGGGCGCCGAGGTCGCCGAAGGCGCGCCACTTATGCCGGCCCGGCAGGGCGGCATCGAACCAGGCCCAGTCGCCGCGCGTCCAGCGGCGCAGCGATTCCTCCGCCATGAGCCGGGCGCGGTCGCCCCGCGGCCCGTGCAGCACGTCCCCGCCGCGTTCCGCCAGTTCTTTCCAAGAACGCACGCCGGCCCGCCACAGCCGCCGCTCGGTGGCCGGTCCGACGCCCGGCAGATGCAGAAAGGTTTGTTGCAGCACGGCGGGAGTTTAATGGCGCAACGCGTGTAAAAGCACGCCATAAATGGACCGCCGGCGCGCGGACCGGTCTACCACGACCACCAGTGTTTTTTCGCGGGCGGGGGCGGCGATGTCGGCGCGACGGGGACGACCGGCGGGGGTGGCGGCGCGGGATGCTGGGCGCGGTAGGCGGCGATGTCGGCCAGGCCCTTGCTCAGCAGTTCGCGCGCTTTGGCGTCGCGCACCGCGTAGCTCGGGCTGCCGAAAATGACCACGAGGACGCGGTCCCCGCCGCGGTGCGCGGTGGCAACGATGCAGTAGCCGCCGGCCTTGATGTAGCCGGTCTTCAGCCCGTCGCAGCCCGGATAATTATGCCGGTCCTTGCCCCGGTAGTTTTCCAGCAGGTGATTGTGGGTGCGGATGGTCAGGGGCGGCTGGACGCGGAAGACCCGTTCGGCGGTGGCGGTGTAACGCAAGGTGTCCTTGTGCTTGAGCACGGCGAGGGCCAGCTTGGCGAAATCGCCGGGGGTGGATACGTCCGGCTGCGCACCCTCGTTAGGCGGCAGGCCGTGGACGGTGTGGAACACCGTACCGTTCATGCCCAGCGCCTGGGCGCGCTGGTTCATGAGCCCGACAAACGCCTCCGGGCTCCCCGCGAGGTGCGTGGCCAGCGCGACGGCGGCGTCGTTGGCCGACTGGACCATCAGGGCATAGAGCAGTTCGTCCACGGTAAGGGTCTCGTTTTCTTTCAGCCAGACCTGAGTGCCGCCCATCTTCGCGGCTTCAGCCGTGGCGGTGACCCGGTCGGTGAGCTTCAGCGCGCCTGCCTCGATTTTTTCCAGGATGAGCAGCAGGTCCATCAGCTTGAGCGTGCTGGCCGGATAGCCGCGCGCGTCGGCGTGGTCCTCGAACAGCACGCGGCCGGTGGCGGCGTCCACGGCGATGGCGCCCTGGTAGGGATCGCGCACGCAGGAGGCGATCTCGGCGCGCCCGGTTGCCTTGATCGCCGGCTTCGCGGCCAACGCGCCGCCGCCGGCGGTCAGCCAGAGCAGGCCCATCCAAATGACCGATGTGGTTTTCATACGGGCGCTGCCTGCAGGAACTGATGCAGCGTGGGCAGGATGTCGCCGGCGAGGTAGGCGGTCCAGGCGCGACGGACGGACGGCCAGTCGTCCAGTTGGGCGGCGGACTGCCGGCACAGGGCGGCCACGGAACGCCGGATGGCGACGCCGGACCGGACGTCGGCAGCCGTGGCCTTGGCGCGGGCGCGATCGGTGCCGGACGTCTTGCCCGTGACGCGCGGATTGCCGGCGACGTCGAGCAGATCGTCGGCCAGTTGGTAGGCGGTGCCGAGCAGGTAGCCCGCCTCGCGCAGCGCGTCCTGACGGTCATGGCTCCGGCCGGCGGCGGCCAGCGCCGCGAACGCGAACAGGCCGCCGGTCTTGCGCCGGGCGATGCTGACAATCTCGCGCCAGTGCGAAGGCTGGCGGCGCCGCAGCAGCTCCTGTTCGGATTCAGCCTCGCAGACTTCGCCGGCGAGGTTGATGAAATCGTTCAGCAAGCGGCCGCGTTCCACGGCGCGCACCAGGTGGATGGCCTTGAAAAACAGCAGGTCGCCCAGCAGGATCGCGCCGGAAGTGCCGTTCGCGACCCAGAACGAAGGCGCGCCGCGGCGCAGCGTCCCGCCGTCAATGACATCATCGTGCAGCAGGCTGGCGGCATGGATCATTTCCACCGCGGCGGCGGCGTGGCGGAGCGTGGTTTCCGCGGCGCCGGTCGTGGCGCCGACGCGAAAGACCAGGGTCGCGCGCAACATCTTGCCGCCGTTGATGAACGGCGCAAACTCGTCGGCCCGCGGTTGGAGCGTAGTGGCGCTCAGCGTCGCTTGCATGAGGCCGCGCGTGGCGGCGAGCTGACGCTGCAGGGCGTCCGGCGTAGGCGTGGTTGACATGGAATGAACATACGGCAGGCGGGCGGGCAGCGTCAACAGGACAATCTTGCACCGGGGCGCACGGTGGGGCATAGTGTGCGCCCGCCGCAGGGCGGGCGCACCTGCCGGGAGAACCTATGGAAGCATTGTTGCGGTCGGAAAAATTCAAGGGGCCGCGGGGGCCGCTGGTCCTGGTGATCATGGATGGGGTCGGCATCGGCAAATATGCCGAGGGCGACTTCGTGAAGTGCGCGCTGAAGCCGAATCTCGACGGGCTCAAGGGGCACGCGGTTTATACCGAGCTCAAGGCGCACGGCCGCGCGGTCGGCATGCCGAGCGACGACGACATGGGCAACAGCGAGATCGGCCACAACGCGATCGGCTGCGGCCGCGTCTTCGATCAGGGCGCGGCGCTGGTGAACAACGCCATCGCGTCCGGCGCGATGTTCAAGGATACCGGCTGGCGCGAAATCGCCGATGGTGTCTTGAAAAACCAGTCCACGCTGCACTTCATCGGTCTGTTTTCCGACGGCAATGTCCACAGCCACATCAACCACCTCGAGGCGATGCTGCGGCAGGCCAAGGCCGAGGGTATCCAGAAGGTCCGCGTCCACATCCTGCTCGACGGCCGCGACGTGCCGCCGACCTCGGCGCTGGACTATGTGGACCGCTTCGAGGCATTCCTCCAGCAGATCAATGCCGATGGCTCCGTGGATTACCGCATCGCGTCCGGCGGCGGGCGCATGGGTGTGACCATGGACCGCTATGAGGCCGACTGGCGGATCGTTGAGCGCGGCTGGCGGGCGCACGTCCGCGGCGACGCGCGCGCGTTCGCCAGCGCCCGCACGGCGATCGAGACGTTCCGCCGGGAAACGCCCGGTATCCTCGACCAGGACCTGTCCGCCTTCGTCATCGCGCAAGACGGCCAGCCGGTCGGCCGGATCGTGGACGGCGATGGCGTCATTTTCTTCAATTTCCGCGGCGACCGGGCCATCGAGGTCACGCGCGCGTTCGAGGAGGAGCGTTTCGACAAGTTCGCGCGCGGGCCGCGGCCGAACGTCCTGTTCGCGGGCATGATGCAGTATGACGGCGACCTGAAGCTGCCGCAGCGCTATCTCGTGGCGCCGCCGGGCATCGAGCGCACCCTGGGCGAGTATCTCGTCCATAGCGGCGTGCGCCAGCTCGCGATCAGCGAGACGCAGAAATTCGGGCACGTGACCTACTTCTTCAACGGCAATCGCTCCGGCAAGTTCAGCGCGGAACTCGAAGATTATGTCGAGATTCCGTCCGACCGCCTGCCGTTCGAACAGCGTCCGTGGATGAAGGCCGCGGAGATCACCGACGCCCTCCTGGCGGCGATCGCGGGCGGCACGTACCGCTTCATCCGCGTCAACTTTGCCAACGGCGACATGGTCGGCCACACCGGCGTGTTCCCGGCGGTGAAGATCGCCGTCGAGACCGTGGACCTCTGCCTCGGCCGCTTGATGAAGGCCGTGCAGGCCGCCGGCGGCATCCTGGTCATCAGCGCCGACCACGGCAATTCCGACGATATGTATGAACACGACAAGAAGACCGGTGCGACGGTGTGCGACCCGGCGACCGGCCAACCCAAGCCCAAGACCAGCCACTCGCTCAACCCGGTGCCGTGCTATATCTGGGATCCGGCGGGCACTGGCCGGGTGCGGCTCGCCGCGGGCGCGGCGCCGACGGCGCAAGGCCCAGCGCTCGGCATCAGCAGCCTCGCCGCCACGTGTCTCGCACTCCTGGGGTTCAATCCGCCCGCCGACTACGATCCCAGCGTGGTGGACGTCGGCTGACCGCCCATCCAACCCAGTAATCCGTCCAGTATTGCAATGGTTCAAATATGTAATTTACTTTTCCTTCAAATACAATAAAGTGCCATATTCACATTGGCTATGAACATGGGAAAAATCATTAGTCATTGACAATCAAAATGTTGTAATAATATTTTCGTCGCGTGGCACAGTTATTGCTTCCCAATGGAAGCCCTTTTGCGGATGAAATTAGGACGTGTAGGCAGAGGAGGCCTGCGGTCGGAAACGAGCAGGTCTGGAATAAAGAGCAGTGCAACGGATCAAAAGGAGCGACCCATGAACGAGTGTTGTGATAAAGAAAACCGGCCATCGCTGCCGGAGATGTTCGGCTCGGATGTTTTCAACGATGCGGCGATGCGCGCCCGGCTGCCGAAGAACGTCTACAAAAAGTTGCGGGCGACGATTGACGAGGGCAAGGAACTGGAGCTGACCGTGGCTGACGTGGTGGCGAACGCCATGAAGGACTGGGCGATCGAGAAGGGCGCGACGCATTTCTGCCACTGGTTTCAGCCGATGACCGGCATTACCGCCGAGAAGCACGATTCGTTCATCTCGCCCACCGCCGACGGCCGGATCATGATGGAGTTCAGCGGCAAGGAATTGACCCAGGGCGAGCCGGACGCCTCGTCCTTCCCCTCCGGCGGCATTCGCGCCACCTTCGAGGCCCGCGGCTACACGGTGTGGGATTGCACGTCGCCGGTGTTCATCAAGACCGACGGCACCAACACCACCCTGTTCATTCCGAGTTCCTTTGCCTCCTACACGGGCGAAGCGTTGGACAAGAAGACGCCCCTGCTGCGCTCGATGGATGCCTTGAACAAGCAGGCGTTGCGCGTGCTGCGCGCCCTGGGCAACACCACCAGCCAGCGGGTCACCGCCACGCTGGGCGGCGAGCAGGAGTACTTCCTGGTGGACCGGTCCTTCGTGGAACAACGCGCCGATCTCCGTTTTACCGGGCGCACCCTGTTCGGTGCGCCGCCGCCCAAGGGCCAGGAGTTGGAGGACCAGTATTTCGGCGCCATTCACGAGCGCGTCGCCTCGTTCATGGCCGACCTGAACGAAGCGCTGTGGAAGCTCGGCGTGCTCGCCAAGACCCAGCACAACGAGGTGGCCCCGGGCCAGCATGAGATCGCCCCGGTCTATGCGACGGTCAACATTGGCGTGGATCACAATCAGTTGACGATGGAGCTGATGCAGCGGATCGCCCGCAAGCACGGCTTTGTCTGCCTGCTACACGAGAAGCCCTTCGCCGGCATCAACGGGTCCGGCAAGCATAACAATTGGGCCATCGGCACCGACGACGGCATCAACCTGCTGAACCCCGGTGCGACGCCGCACGACAACATGCAGTTCCTGGTTTTCCTGTTCGCCGTGATCCGCGCGGTGCACAAGTACGCCACCCTGCTGCGCGCCGCGGTGGCCACACCGGGCAACGACCACCGCCTCGGCGCCAACGAGGCGCCCCCCGCGATCGTCTCGATCTTCCTGGGCGACCAGCTCACGGACATCTACCAGCAGCTCAAGAAGGGCGCGGCCAGCCGCTCGAAACAGGGCGGCACGCTCCAGCTCGGCGTGACCACGCTGCCGGCGATCCCCAAGGATACCACGGATCGCAACCGGACCTCGCCGTTCGCCTTCACCGGCAACAAATTCGAGTTCCGTATGGTCGGATCGTCGCAATCGCTCTCCGGCCCGAACTTCGTGCTCAACACGATCGTGGCGGAGACGCTGTCCGAAATCGCCGACGAATTGGATGGCGCCAAGAATCTGGCCGCCAAGGTCCAGGCATTGCTCCAGCGCTACGCCAAGGAGCACGAAGCCATTCTGTTCAATGGCGATAACTACACGGACGCGTGGGTCAAGGAAGCCGCCCAGCGCGGGCTGCCGAACATCCGCAACTGCGTGGACGGCATCCATGCCATGGTGACGCCGGAAAACACCAGGGTCATGATCAAGCACGGCACGCTGCCCGCGAACGAAATCACGGCGCGGCATGAAATCCTGCTGGAGAACTATGTCAAGGTCGTCAACATCGAGGCCAAAACCATGCTCCAGATGGCTCGGCGCGAAATCCTCCCGGCGGTGTTGCAGTTTGCCGCCGACCTGGCCGCCGGCTGCAACGCCGTCAAGGCCGCCGGCGCCAAGCCGGATGCCCAGCACAGGCTGCTCCGGCAGGTTAATGACGGCGCCGTCCAACTGGAGACCGCGCTGGACGGGCTGGCGGCGGCGGTGGCCAAGGCGGTGGCCGCGGGACATGTCGACAAGCAAGCAGCCGCTTTCCGCGACCTGGTGGTGCCGGCCATGGCGGAGCTGCGTCAGGCGGCCGATACGCTCGAGGCGATCGTGGGCGCCGATTACTGGCCGCTGCCGACCTACGCCGAGATGCTGTTCTCGCGCTGAACCGCAGGCGGGGCTGGCTGCCCCGGCCGCAGGCCAAGGGGCACGCCCCGCCGGGCGCGCCCCTCCGCCCAAAACCCCTGCCGGACCCGGCCGGGGTTTTGCTTGGGGCCCGGGCCAGTGGCGCGACACGCACGCGCGTGGCGCCGCGGCGCGCCGGGTACAACGCGTTTTTCCCGGCGCAGCCCAGGGCCTGATTTTGCTTTCCCGCGGGGGCGGCTTGCGCTAGCCTCGGCCACCGGTGATCGCGGAGCGGAGCGAGCGTTCATGAGGATACTGTCGGGGATTCAGCCCTCGGGCAAATTACACCTGGGCAATTATTTCGGGATGATGAAGCCCGCGCTGGAACTCCAGCGGCGGGGTGAGGCGTTTCTGTTCATCGCCAACTACCACGCGCTGACCACGGTTACCGACGCCGCGGAGCTGCGCGCGGCGACGCACGACGTGGCGCTCGATTTCCTGGCCTGCGGTCTCGATCCCGACCGCACGGTCTTCTACCGCCAGAGCGACGTGCCCGAGGTGCAGGAGCTGACCTGGCTGCTGTCCGTCATCACGCCGATGGGCCTGCTCGAGCGCTGCCACTCCTACAAGGACAAGCTGGCCAGAGGCATCCCGCCCAACCACGGCTTGTTCGCCTACCCGGTGCTCATGGCGGCAGACATCCTGGCGATGCAGACCAACGTGGTGCCCGTGGGCCGCGACCAGAAGCAGCACGTCGAGGTCACGCGCGACATCGCCCTCAAATTCAACAACCAATACGGCCCGGTGTTCACCGTGCCCGAGCCCATGATCCGCGACGAGGTCGCCGTGGTGCCGGGATTGGACGGGCAGAAGATGTCGAAATCCTACGGCAATACGATCGAGATCTTCGGACCGCCGGCGGAGGTGCGGGCGAAGATCATGCGCATCGTCACCGACTCCAAGACCATGGCCGATCCCAAGGATCCGGAGACCTGCAACGTGTTTGCGCTTTACCGTTTGTTTGCCACGGAGGCGGAGCGCGCGGCCATGGCGGCGCGCTATCGCGCGGGCGGGCTCGGCTACGGCGAGGTGAAGAAGGCGCTGGCGGGAAAAGTCGCCGCGCATTTTGCCCCGCTGCGCCAGCGGCGGGAGGAACTGGCGCGCGACCCGGAGTTCGTCACGGAGGCGCTGCGCCGGGGCGGCGAACGGGCGCGGACCGAGGCCCGGAGGACGCTGGCCAAGGCCCGGCAGGCCGTGGGGTTGGAGTGAAGAACGTCATGTTTGAACCAGGGAGGCGGTGCCATGACCCGCGACCAGCCGCCGGCGGGAACCGCACCCCCGGCTCCCGCCCCCCCCATCCCGGCGCCCTTGACCACGGATGACCCCATGCCTGCGACCGAATATAAAGTTCAACTGGATGTGTTCGAGGGGCCGCTCGACCTGCTGCTCTACCTCATCAAAAAGGAGGAGGTGGACATCTACGACATCCCCATCGAGCGGATCACCACGCAGTACGTTCAGTACCTGGACCTCATGCGCATGCTGGACCTCAACGTCGCCGGTGAATTCATCGTCATGGCCGCGACGCTGATGATGCTCAAGAGCCGGCTGCTGCTGCCGCCCGAGGAGCGCGCGGAGATCGAGGAGGAGGAGGAGGATCCGCGCTGGGATCTGGTCCGCCAGCTCGTGGAATACAAGAAATTCAAGGACGCCGCCATCTTCCTGGAGACGCTGGAGGAGACGCGGAAGGGCATTTTCGGGCGCGAGGGCGAGCACGTGGCGCTGGAGCCGCAGCCGGACGTGGCGCTGCACGACGTCAGCCTGTTCGACCTGCTGACGGTCTTCCAGGAGGCGCTGCGCAAAATCCGTCAGGAGGATTTGAAGGAGATTTTTGCCGAGCGGTTCACGGTGGCCGACAAAATCGAGGCGATCGTGACGCGGCTCCGGACGGAGGAGTGCATCTCCTTTGCGGGCCTGTTCAGCCACATGGCCTCGCGCCACGAGATCGTCTGCACGTTCCTGGCGGTGCTGGAACTGATCCGCCTGCGGCAGGTGCAGGCGATCCAGGCGCAGGTGTTCGGCGAAATCATGCTGGCGCGCGTGGAGGCCGGATGAGCGTGATACGAAACCTGACCGTTTGCAACCCGAGGATGCCATGAGTGACGTGGAGGTCTTGCCGGAACTGAAGCACATCATCGGCGCGCTGCTGTTTGTGGCCAAACAGCCGCTGACGCTGGCGGCCATCCGTCGCTGCCTGCAGCAGGTGGCGGACAAGGAGGGCGGCGCGGCCCGGGACTTCGCCCGGGCGACCGAGCCGGACCTCGCCGCCGCGCTGGAGGAACTCAAGGTTGACCTGCTGACGCGCAAGCTGGGCTTTCACGTGGCCGAGGTCGCGCATGGGTTCAAGCTGGAGAACGATGTCAACTGCGGCCTGTGGCTGCGGCAACTGCTGGAGAAGGGGCGCGACAATCGTCTCACACGCCCGGCGCTGGAGACGCTGGCGATCATTGCCTACCGCCAGCCCTGCACGCGGCCGGAGATCGAGGCCGTGCGCGGCGTGGCCGTGGATGCGATCATCCACAATCTGCTGGAGCTGCAGTTGATCCGCATTGCCGGCCGCAGCCCGCTGCCCGGCAAGCCGTGGCAGTACGGCACGACGCAAACCTTCCTCGAACACTTTGGCCTGATGAGTCTCGACGACCTGCCGGGCATCGAGGAGTTGCGGCGCATGGAAGAAGCGCAATTCCAGCGGCGCGCACAGGCCGCCGCCATCACGCCGGCGGCCGCGGCGGAGGAAGGCCCGGGCGCACCCCCGGCCGAGGCCGACGAGGAGCTGACCGAGGAACTGGCCCATGCCGAAGCCGAGGAGGAGGACGAGGAGGAGGAAGAGCGGCGTACATCGCAGCGCTCAAGGTCGTGCCCGACGCGGACCAGGGCACCGTCGCCGTGACGGTGATTGCCAAGGGCGGCGGCAATGTGAAGCTGACCGCGCTTGATGGCGACAAGACCGTCGCCACGGGCGCGGGTACCGTGGGCCAGCCGGTGACGCTCAAGATCCCCGACGCCAAGCTGTGGATCGAGGACTTGGACAAGTTTCTCGGGCTCGTGGGTGGAAGAGGCCGGAAAAATTATATGGAGTGCGGCGCGGACTCAAAGCGCCGGACGGTACCAGAGCGCTTCCCAGTAGCGCCGGTCGAGGTCGTACACATTGACGGTTTGATTCGTCAGGTTGAAATCCGGCGGCAGGATGCCGTAGCGTTGCATTTCCCGCAGGTAGGCGGGGCGCGGGCGTACGTTCGGCATGTTGAAGCGGGTCATCTCGTTCAGCATGGTTTGGCCGGCGCGCACCATGGCTAGCAGCGTCTGGTAGTCGGGATCGGCGGTGCCGGCGAAGACCGCGGGGCATTCCTTGGCGCTCTTCGGGTCGGCGGGCGGCGGTTCGGCGGCCCAGCCGCCGGCCGTTTTGGCCAGCGGCGCGAGCAGGAGCAGCGATTTTTCCGGCCGGCTCAGGTTGAAGACGATGTGGCGGCTGTACTTGATCCGCGGGTCGCTCAGGTTCGGCATCCAGAACGAGATGTTGCCTTCGTCGGACAGGTTGTGCGGTAACTGGCGGCCTGGCTGGCTGTGGCAGTCCAAGCAGCGGCGCTCCAGCGCCTGCGCGCCGGCCTGCACGGCGGGCAGGTGCCCGTCGGTGTTGACCATTTCATTCTCCGCGTAGCCGCCGATCATGCCGCAGCCGAGCGCGGCGTAGGTGCCGGGCCACGGGGCCGCGCTGTTGATCCAATACCGCACGAGATTTTTCTCGGCCGCGCTCACGTGCACGTCGTGGTGGCCCGGCTCCAGCTTGGCCATCAACGGACTGGCGGAGTCGCCGAGCGCCCGCGGCGGATAGTTGCTCTTCGGCTGGTTGCGGCCGTCGGCTACCTGCTGGCGGATGGTGAGCAGGAAATAACTGTGCGAGTATAGCGGGCCCTGATCGCCGGTCATCAGCATGTGGCCCTTGGGGTTGTCGGGCTGGTGGCAGCCGACGCAATGGCGGTCCCAGATAGACTGGATGTCGCGGGTATAATCGAAGACCGCGGGGATGCCGGGGACCGGTGCGACGCGGCTGGGCGCGCGCCGCAGGGCCAGCGGCGGACCGCCGGCGGGCAGCTGGTTGATCGTCGCGTTCCGCAGCTCGTGGCAGCCGACGCAGCCGGTGCTCTCGCCGGGCATGACGGAGCAGAAGCTTTGCATCCGCTTGACCGAGCGATCCTGCTCGTTCAGCGCGACGAAGAAAAACGCGCGCAGCGCCGGCAGCTCGAAGTAGGCGGAGCCGTCGGCCTCGACCGGTACGGTGCCCACAATGCGCTCCAGGGTGAAGCTGCCGCCGTACGTGAGCGGCTCCATGCCGCCGGTGTAGTTGATCGGCTTGGGCAGCGCTTCGAGCACCAGCAGTTTTTTGATCTCGCCGGGCTTAATGCCGGCCATGTTGCGGCCCTGATACACGTTCATACACGCCAGCGTGCCGGTGGCCTGTTCCGGCCGGACGCGCGACGCGATCAGCGCCTCGCGCGCGTGCGGCCGCAGCGGGCGCGGCTCGTGCAGCGTCACGTCCTCCCATTTCAGCGGCAGCGCATAGACCGGCCGGCTGCCGCCGGCGGCGTCGCAGAGCCGGATTTCGCGTTCCACTGCCACCAGAAAAGCGTTGGTCGCCAGTGGGAACGGATCGCGCGCGTTGGCCGCGCGACCGAGGTTGCGCAGCATGGCGAGCGCGTCCGGCCCTTGGCGGTCGTTGACGACCGCGAGGCGGCCCGCGTGCTCGCGCTGGCCGTGGTCGGGCGAGTTGATCAGCGCCACCTCGTCGGAACCGGGGATCGGCTTGGCGTCAATATACACGTCGCCCGGATGCTGGTTGCCGAAGTACACCATCTGCGCGGTGCCGTCCGGATTCATCGTCCAGAGATGGTGATAGTGCACCTGCGAGCGGTCCACGTATTCCCAGCGCGTATACAGAATGCGGCCGTCGGACAGCACCCACGGCGTGTTGTCCTGTTCCAGGTTGGCGGACAATTGCCGGACGTTGCGGCCGTCGGCGTCGCAGCGGTGGACGATGGCGACCTGCGTCAGCCAGCAATTGACCCAGCGCCGGCCGCGGCTGGAGACGAAGACGAGGCCGCCATCGGGCAGCCAGCACGGCTCGAATTCGTCATACCCGCCGTCGGTCAACTGCTTCAGGCCGGTGCCGTCGGCGTGGATGGTGTAGAGGTGGAAGGGGTCCGTGCCGCCCTTGCGCCAGGCAAAGACGATGGTGCGGCCATCGTAGTGGACCGCCGGGTCGCGCACGGCGCCCTGGGGATCGTCCACGAGCACGCGCGTCGTGCCAGTGGCCAGGTCGAGCACTGCCAACCGGCCGCCGTGGCCGTAGGCTTTGCGGTTCGCGTCCGCCGCGTAATAGCCGAAGTTGGCGTACCAGTGGCCGTCCGCCTGCTGGGTGCGCGTGGCGAAGACGATTTCCCGCACACCGTATGGTTCCAAGTCGCGCGCCGCGCTGACGCGCTCCTCCGGCGACGCCGCGCGGCCGGCCGCGGCGTTGGCCAGTAGCGCCAGCAACCCCGCGGCGATCTTTGGATGAAAGTTCATGGCTCCGGTCAGCCGCCTAGCTGCTTCAGCAGCCCTCGGGTCTGCAGCCATGACTCCAGCAGCACGGGCCAGTGCTTAGTCACCGGGCGGCCGGTGTTACGCATGCCGTAGCCGTGTCCGCCCTGTTCGAAGACGTGCAGCTCGGCTTTGACGCCCGCCTGGCCCAGCGCCTGGTACATCCGCACGCTGTTGTCGGGCTTCACGCCGTCGTCGCTGGTGCTGAGCAGGAATGCCGGCGGCGTGCGGCCTGTCACCTGGCGCTCGCAGGAATAATAGTCTGCCCAGTGCGGATCGGGCTTGGCCCCGAGGAGGTTGTCCCGGGACCCCACGTGCGTCCAGGCCTCGGTCATGCTGATCACCGGGTAGATCAGGATCATGAAATCCGGCCGGCAACTCACGCGTTCGACCGGATCGGCAGCCTCCGGCTGGCCGGCGTCGTGGTGCACACCGACGGTGGCAGCGAGGTGCCCGCCCGCGGAAAAGCCCATGATGCCGATCCGGTCGGGCTTGAGCCCCCACTCCGCCGCGCGGGCGCGGATCAGACGCAACGCGCGCCGGGCATCCAGGCTGGGGATGGTATGGTCGTATAACCGCTGGTCGCGCAGTACAGGCCGGCGATATTGCAGTACGAAGCCGGCTGCGCCGCGCGCGTTGAGCCAGCGCGCAATGTCGTACCCTTCGTGCTGCACGGCGAGGCCGCTGTAGCCGCCGCCGGGGCAGATCAACACCGCGGTGCCGTTGGCCTGGTCCTTCGGCGGCCAGTGCGCCGTCAGCGTCGGCCGGACTAGCGTGCTGTCCGGCATGGGCGTCGCCAGCCAAGGTTCCGCGCCCGGCGCCGTGCCGGGCCAGACGGGCAGTTCCTCCGGCGTCCCGGCGCATACCGCGTTGGGTGTGGCCACGGCGGCCGCCAGCAACAATCCGCAACCCAGTGACTTCCGCATGCCGTGCTCCTGTTCAAACGCCGTCCGCTGGCTGGTGATCAAAAAGAAAGTACTCTTCCATGCGCTCCGGCCCTTGTCAAATCCCGTTCTCCGGATGCATGAAATAGGCCTGTCACGTGGTGGCCGCCCAGTGCCCTTGCTTGCCCCGCCGCAAGGCGGGTGGCGCTGGAGCGAAATTCAGGCCCCTGCCGCGCAAGGCGAGGAGCCTCCACTACTTGACGGTCCCAATCGGGCGCCCGGCCGTTCTGCTGGGGTATTCGCCGCTGCGCGAATGCCTTGATCGGATTCCGGTTGGCGGTTGGTATCTTTCTTTCGGGCTCTTAACCGGTTTAGCTAATTTGCAGGGAGCCCTTTTCTTCAGTCACAAGCAAAGCGAAACAGGCTCCCGCCGAAATGGCGCTTGGCCTTATTCCAAGGCCACAAGAGCACACTTCTCGAAGTGTGCTCATCAGGTGCTATAGGGTCGCTAATCGCGCCAAAGCCCGGCCCAAGCCATCCTGGCGTTGTATTACGGCGAACATCCCGTTGCGCTGGGTCACGAAGCCGCGCGCTTCCAGCTTCTTTAGGTGACGCCGCAATGCCCAACTCGAGATGCGGATGCTGGCGCGCAGGTGCTCCGCTGTGCGCGGCTCCCGTTGCAAGGCTTGGTAGATCTCAACCCGTCGCGGATGCGTGAAGGCCGTGGTGAGCCGAAAGATGGTGTCCAGGGGTTGGGATTCTTGTCGCAAGGTAGCGCACAGTGTTGCCGCCAAACGGGAAGTCAAATTGGGGCGGTAGGCCACCCGGCGACCCACGCGACGGACCGTCAGCAACCCGCGCGTTTCCAGCGCCCGCAGATACTCGCTGGTCAGCGAGAGCGGTTGGTGGAGTTGTCGGGCCACGGCGGTAACCGTCTGGCCGGGTTGGCGCAGCAGCAAGCGGAACATCTCCAGGCGGGTGCGGTTGGCGAGCACGCGGCAGGTGCGCCACAGGGTGGGTCGAAGCGGTGCAGCGTTATCCATGAGCACACTTTCCGAAGTGTGCACAATGATGTCAAGCCTGGTCCTCAGCATTTGCCAGAGGTCAGGTCACGTTATTGACCGGCTCAAAATGAAATAGACATTCGCGGAATTAATACCAGCGGTAGGCCCCGCGCTCGGACAGCCGGCGCCAGAGTGTATGGTGTTTGGAGTTGCCGCCATCCATCTTCAGGAACAGCTGCGGCCCGCGTGGGTCGAAGAGGGTCCAAACCCTGCCTTGTCCGTCGCCCCGTGTTGCGCTATATCTAGCGGCCGATGAATCCGTTTCGCGCCATCGCGCCGTATCGCGACCTGGTGGCTAACCTGGTGGGCCGCGACCTGAAAAGCCGCTACAAGGGCTCGGCGCTGGGTTTCCTCTGGACGGTGCTGAATCCGCTGTTTATGGCGTTCATTTACATCTTCTTTCTGCGCCTGCTGGGCGGCCGCGGCATGCCCATCACCATGGAAGACATCATCATCGGGGTGTTCGCGTGGCAGTTCACGGTGCAGAGCGTCAACGCCGGGCTGAACGCCTTCACCGGCAATGCCAACCTGGTCAAAAAGGTTTACTTCCCGCGGGAAATTCTGCCCGTCTCCATCGTGGCCTCGGCGCTGATCAACTTCCTGTTGACCGTGCTGGTGCAGTGGGTGCTGATCGCCTTTCTGCTCTGGCGGAAGGGCGCGATGCTCAGCGGCTGGACGGCGGCGTTGCCGGCGGTGGTGCTCTATCACACGCTCTTTAATCTCGAGTTGGTGTTGCTGGTGTCGGCCGCCAACGTGTATTTCCGCGACACCTCGCACCTCGTGGGCCTGTTTCTGAGCGCGTGGTTTTTCATGAGCCCGGTGATGTATCCCCTCTCCATCGTGGATACCCTGAGCAAGTCGTGGCCCTGGCTGCACGACCTGTATCAGCTCAACCCGCTGACGCTGATCATCACGGCCTATCGCGCGCTGCAGATCCCCGGCGCCACGTTTCCCTGGTCCACGGCGGCGCTCGTCGGCTGGCTCTGGCCGCTGGTCGCCGGTGTGGTAATCTGGCGCGTGTTCCGGCGGGCGCAACGTTATTTTTCGGATTTGCTATGACCGCCATCGAAGCCCAGAACCTCGGCAAGTGGTATCACCGGCAGGGCATCGGCGTGCCGACGCTGTTGGGCACGCTGGCGCAGTGGGGCCGGCGTCACGATACGGAACGGTTCTGGGCCCTGCGCGGCGTTGATTTCAAGATCGAGCGCGGCCAGACGGTGGGCGTGGTCGGTCCCAACGGGTCCGGTAAGAGTTCGCTGCTCGGCCTAGTCGCCGGAACCATCACGCCGTCGGAGGGCACGGTGCGCGCCACGGGCCGCATTTCCTCGCTGCTGGAGCTGGGCGCTGGTTTTCATCCCGACCTCTCCGGCCGCGAAAACGTCTTCCTCAACGCCGCGATCCTTGGCATCCCGCGCGCGGATGTCCGCCGGCGGTTCGACGCGATCGTGGACTTCGCCGGTTTGCGCGAGTTCATTGACATGCCGGTGAAACACTATTCCAGCGGCATGTACGTCCGGCTGGCGTTCGCGGTCGCCGTGGAGATGGATCCGGACATCCTGTTGATCGACGAGGTGCTGGCCGTCGGCGACATGGCCTTCCAGATGAAATGCCTCGATCGCATCCGCGATTTCCAGAAGCGCGGCAAGACGATTCTCTTCGTCTCCCACGCCTTGGACATGGTCGAGGAATTCTGCGACGAGGTCTTCCTGATCCATGACGGCCGCCTGATCCAGCGCGGCAAGCCGGGCGAGGTGATCTTCTCTTACCTGCGCGCCTACATGGTCCGCCTCGGCCTGCTGAACGTTGAGGAGCACGGCACGCGCGAGGTGGAGATCCGGCAGGTGCGCCTGCTCGACGCCGCGGGGCAGGAAGCGGCCACGTTCTTCACAGGTCAGCCTCTGATCGTCGAGGTGCGGTACCATGCCAACCGCCCCGTCGAAAAGCCGGTCTTCGGTTTCAACCTCAAGACCGGCAACGGCTTTTATGTCTTCGGCTCCAACACCCAGATCGCGAAATATCCCATCGCGTCCATCGCGGGCGACGGGATCATGCGACTGACGATTGATCCGCTGACGCTCATGGCGGGCCGGTTCTTTCTCTCGCTCTCGATCCACTCCTGGGACCATGCCGTGCAATATCACCGGCAGGAGGATTTGCACCCCTTCATCGTCAAGGACGCGTCGGAGCACAAGGGCCTGTTCCAACTCAACACCGCGTGGGAGCTCAAGCCGGCGTCATGAAGATCATCGTCGCAGGCCAGACTCGTACGGCGGACCTCGGCGCGGCCGTGCGCGCCGACGCCGCCCGCCGGCCCGTGGGGCCGAAGCCCGGCACGCTGCCCGAGTCCATCAGCGCCCTGCGGCTCCGGCAGATGGCGTCCGAGGCCGACTATCTCGCCGAGCTGCTCCGGCTGCTGCGTTACCGCGACAACGTGGACACCTTGCCGTTCGACATCCCGCGCAAGACCGGCCTGGCCGGCGGGGCCATGGCCCGGTTCAGGGCGGTCCTGTGGAAGCTGCTCCGCTATCAGCACGACCGTATCTCCGGCCGGCAGAACATGATCAACAACCTCTACTCCAGCGCGCTAGAGTTCGAGCACCAGCAGCACCAGCGGGAACTGTGCGAGCTGCGCGACCGGCTGGCGCGCCTGGAAGCGCGGCCGCCGGACCGCCCGGAAGGACCCGCGCCATGACCCGGCCCCGCCTGGATCAACTGCTGGCCGGCTACGCCGACGGCGACGCCATCTCGCGGCAGGCCGTCATCCTACGCGACCTCTTCCGCGGCTGGGGCCATCCCGCGGACATTTTTGCCGATCCGGCGCATGTCTCGCCGACGCTCCGCGCCGACTGCCGGCCGCTGGCCGACTATGCCGGCGCGTCCGGCGACGTGGCGCTGCATCACTACGGCCTCGCGTCGCACGCCGCCGAGGTGTTCGCCGCCTGCGCCGCGCGCAAAATCCTCGCGTACCACAACATCACGCCCCCCGAGTTCTTCCGCGGCTATGACGATGCCGTGGTGCGGCAGCTGGCCGATGCGCAGGCGCAGGTGGCCGCGCTCGCCCGGCGCGTGGAGGCCGTCTGGGCCGTTTCGAACTACGACGCCGCCGACCTCGCCGCCCGCGGCGTAACCGGCGTCCGGGCCTTTCCCTTGATCTTCACGCCGGCGGCGATGGACCTCGCGCCTGATCCGGTGCTCATGAGCCGCCTGCCCGCGCCGCTCAAGACCCTGCTGTCTGTCGGCCGCCTCGCGCCGAACAAGCGCATCGAGGATGTGATCCAGGCGTTCGCGCTCTATCACTACCGCATCAACCCATTCAGCCGCTTGATCATCGTCGGCTCCGACCGGAGCTGCCCGCGTTACTGCACCATGCTCAAGATGCTCATCGGCGATCTCGACGTGCCCAACGTCTGCTTCGAGGGTTTTGCCTCGCCCGCCGGCCTAGTCGCCTATTACAAACTTGCCGACGTGTTCGTCTCCGCCAGCGCGCACGAGGGCTACGGGCTGCCGCTGGTCGAGGCGATGTACCACGGCGTGCCCGTGATCGCGCGCCACGCCGGCGGCACGTCCGAGGCGCTGGGCCAGGCCGGCGTGCTGTACGAGGACCTCGGCGCCGCCGAACTGGCCGAGCTGATCCACCGCGTGCTGGACGACCAGCCGTTGCGCGCCGACATCCTCGCGTCGCAGCAACGGCGCTTGCGCGAGCTGGCCGAACGGCCGCTGGAACAGGAACTCCGCGCCCTGCTCGCCAACTTCCTGCCGGCACCCTGAGCCGCTTTCCAAAGAAACCGGAATCCATAAACAGTGGAGGACACGTGAAGCCGGCGATATTTATAGTGGCGGTGATGATGTTCGGGTGGGCCAAGGCGGATGCGGCGGGTATTTCCGGAGTGGTTGGCAGCAAACTTCTGGCCTCCGGTGGCAACAAGGTGATGATTCTGTCGGATAAAGGCGCTATAGAATGGGAGCATTCCACGGGGCTTACGCATGATGCCTGGATGCTGCCGAACGGCAACGTCCTGTTTGCGGACGGGGGCTCGGTGACGGAAGTGACGCCCGCTCACGAGGTGGTCTTCCAGTACAAGGCCAGGGAGCAGAGGGGCGGCGGGTCGTATGGCTGCCAGCGTCTCGAGAACGGGAACACGCTGATTGGCGAGAACTCGACCGGCAAGCTCCTTGAGGTAGATCCCGCGGGCCGGGTGGTTTTTGAATTGCAGACCAACCCGGCAAGGGTTGGTGAGCATCACAACCTGCGGCTGGTGCGGAAACTGAAGAATGGCAACTATCTCGTTTGTCATTCAGGCGCCCATGTGGTCAAGGAGTACACACCGCAGGGCGGGGTGGTCCTGGAGCTCAAGGTTGCGAACATTGCCTTTGCCGCGATCCGTACAGACCAGGGGACGACGCTGGTGGCGGCCTTGAACAAGATCACCGAGTTCGATGCGCAGGGCCAGGCGGTCTGGGAATTTACCAACACCGATATCCCCGGTGTCAAAATCACGAATATGACCGGCCTGCACCTCCTGTCCAACGGCAACATCGTCACCGGCTGCTACAGCGCTTATGACAAGGAGGAAGGCACCGGGTTGCTCGAGATTACCAAGGACAAGAAGCTGGTCTGGCGTCTGTCTGATCCGAAGTTGGCGAATCATATGATGGCGGTGCAGAAGCTGGACCAGCAGGGGAAGCCCTTGCCGGGGGCATGCCAGCGGTGAGACGGCCGCTGCGGCCGGTTACCTAAAGGAAACGCATATGACCATTGTCCGTAACACGGTTGATGTCAGCAAGTTCAACCCGGAGGCCGTCTTGCCCTTCGAGTTACGGCCGCAGGATTTTCAGATGGCCATGCAGGATGTCTACGACTTCTTCTTCGACGTGAATGGGCATCTGACGGTCAAAGGGCTGCAGCGATTGGATGATTTATTGCGACCGGCCATCATGTCCGGAGTGCTGTCCGACATGCTGACAGCCAGCCTTGCCAAACACTCGCGCGTCCTGCGGGAAAACCGATACTTCAACGGCCACCCTGACCTGATCGTCCAAGGAGTTTATGCCGACAATGCTGTGAAAGCCGGCCAGGACGGGGTGGAGATCAAAACGACACGCAAGGCCGGGGGTGCCGTGGACACCCATGGAGCCAGAAATCAGTGGATGTGCGTATTTGTTTATGACGTGGACACGGCGACCGAACCGGCGATGAACCGCAAGCCGATGACCTTCACCGAGGTCTATCTTGGCCACGTGACTATCGAGGATTTCCGGAAGAACCCGCGCGGGGAACTCGGGACCCGCACCGCCACCCTGCACAAGGACGGCATCCAGAAGCTCAGAGAACACTGGGTCTACCGGCTCGCCTGAACCCCGTTGGGGTTGAACCGGGTCAGTTTCGGGATGGCTTCGCAGGCCATGTCGAAGAAATGTTCGTCCTTCTCGATACCCACGCTTTCGTAACCCACCGCTTCTGCGGCCGCCAGCGTCGAGCCGGCGCCGGCAAACGGGTCCAGAATGACGCCCTTGCCCAGCGGCAGGACGGCGCGTACGAGCTGCCGCAAAAAGGCCTGCGGTTTCAAACTGGGATGCGGGGCCAGATCCCGTTCGGTCTTGCGCGTGGGCGCCGACGGGATCACGTCGCCGAAGGGTCGGTCCGCACACGGGCGACGAAAACCTCCAGTGTTCCAGCGCCGCAGATTGTCCTGAACCCGCCCCTCGATGGGCTTGCGGTAGACCAGCCAAGGCTCCCACATGGACCTCGGCATGACGCTCACGTCCGAAAATTCTTCATGCGCCGCCTTGGGACGGTCGCCACCTCGCATGGTCATGGTCAATCGGATCACTTCGCCGCGGCGCTCAAACCCGGCATCGGCCAGCGCTCCCGACACGATATACGACAGCAGCGGATTCGAGGCGAGCACGATCTGGGCGCCGGGAACGAGTTTGGGCAGGAGCAACCTGGCCCACACGAAGAAAAATGTACGCAACTCCTCCAGTTGTTCCGGAGAGAGGGTTGTAAACCTCGGCAATGGCGAACGGACGTGGCCATCAAAGGATGGCGGGATCCGCCACACCCCACCCTTGCCGTTGCGGAGCTTGGCCTGTTGTTCCGGCGTGTACTCGTGGAGACCGTAGGGTGGATCGGTCACGACAGCATGAAAATTACAATCGTCCTGTTGCTCGAGCCAGTCGAAGCAGTCGGCATGAAAGAGCGTGGCCCGCCCGAAGCGGACGGGATCCCGCCAGGCTTGCGTGTCGAGCAGTTCCCTCTGCAAGCCACCATAGATCCGGCCCTGCACAGCGTACAAACCGCGACTCTCGCGGACGAAGCTCTCGGGCGTATTCAGCCGGAGGTACGAGCGCACGGAGGAGGTCGGTGTTGGCCCAATCACTTGGCAGACACGCTTTTCGATCTCCCTGACCGAAAGCGGACGCGAGGTCAGCGACATGACCTGAAAAATGGCGTCGCGGACATGACCGGGACGGTAGCGGTTCTGTTCGGCTTTCGCTTTCACGCGGACAGGTTACGACGTCTGGACGTCTTCTGTCAAGCAGGAAGAAAATACGGAATGGGATAAACGGAACAAGAAGCGGGTTGATACGAGTGCCGACATAGTATAGAGGAATACATCCTGTTGGCGTCGGAGACACGCATTGGGGAAGTGACATAAAATGGGTTCGCGCATGAGCCTCATCGGCCGGGTTAGTCTCTGTTGGATAGTCTGGGGTGTGCATTCCGTCCTGTTGGCCGCCGAGGGCGCAACCCCGGCGCAAGGGCAATATTTCGCCAAGCCGGCGACCGCGGCCCAGCCGCTGCCCGTCTGGGCCGAGACGAAACCACGGCTGCCGGCGCCGGTGTTCGACGACCAACCCGGCTACGTGGAGCTGTACTGGAAGGCCTGGGAGCTGGCGTTCCGGAATTTCCACACGCCGAAACCAGGCACGGGCTACGTCACGCCTTTCATCGACGCCGCCTTTAACGAGAACATCTTTCTGTGGGACACGTGCTTCATGACCCTGTTTTGCAACGTCGCCCACCCCTTGGTGCCCGGCATCGGCTCGCTGGACAACTTCTACGCCCGGCAGCACGCCGATGGCGAAATCTGCCGGGAAATCAACCGCAGCACGGGGAAGGACTTTGTGGAGTGGATCAACAAAACCGGGCAGTCGCTGACCAGCGCCTGGGGCTACGACGGCACCCGTAACATCGCGATCGTTTACCGCGACCGGGAGGCGCCGAAGGTTCCGCCCGTGCTGATGCTCGACGCGCTGAATCATCCCCTGTTCGCCTGGGCGGAAATGGAGAGCTACCGCATCACCGGCGACCAGGCGCGCCTGAAAAGCGTCTATCCGCCGCTGGTCAAATATTACGCGGCGCTGCAGGAATACCTGCGCCAGGGCAACGGCCTCTACATGACCGACTGGGCCAGCATGGATAATTCGCCCCGGAACCCGTTCCTCAAGGGCGGCGGGTGCGCCGTGGACACTTCGTGCGAGATGGCGCTCGTCGCGCGGGAAATGGCCGCGATGGCGCGTACCCTCGGCCTGCAGCAGGACGCCGCCCGCTTCGATAAGGAAGCCGGCGAACTGCGCGACGCCATCAACCGGCTCATGTGGGATACGCAGACCCGCTTTTATTACGATCTGACTTTGGACGGCCAGCGCGCGCCGATCAAAACGATTGCCGCATTCTGGGCCTTGCTGGCCGGCGTGGCCGCGCCGGACCAAGCGGCCGCCCTGGCGGCGGAGTTGGAGAACCCCAAGACGTTCGGCCGGCGGCATCGGGTGCCGACCCTGGCCGCCGATCAGCCGGGCTATAACCCTCTGGGCGGCTACTGGTGCGGCGCCGTCTGGGCACCGACCACCACCATGGTCATCCGCGGACTCGAGCGCTGCGGCCGCCAGGCGCTGGCCCGCCAGCTCGCCCTCCAGGACCTGGATGCCACCTGGCAGGTGTTCAAGACCACCGGGACCGTATGGGAAAACTATGCACCAGACGCCATCCGTCAGGGTGATCAGGCCAAAGGGGATTTCGTGGGCTGGACCGGCATCATCCCGATCCTGTACCTGCTTGAATATGGCGTGGGGTTGAAGCCGGACGCCTTGCGGAACGAATTGGTGTGGGAACTCCGCACCGCCAAACGCGCCGGCTGCGAGCGCTACCGGTTCAACGGCCATGTCGTGGATCTGCTGGCCGCGCCGGCGGCGGACAGGCCGGGCTGGCAGATCACCGCCCGCTCCGACGGCGCGTTCACGCTCAAGGTCAAGGCGGGCGGACAGGAGCAAAGCTTCGAGATCGTCAAGGGCCGCACCCAGTGGCGCGTGCCGGCGGCAGCCGGTGGCGGCCCTTGAAGCTGGAAATGTTTTTTGCCAGATGCATGCAGAGTGTTGCCAAAATGCACAATAAGAACGATCATCCCCAGTCGCAAAATGACCAAACTTTATTTTTAGGTGCTTCACCATGAAACCGACCAGGTTGAGGAAGAAACACGAATAAAAGGGAGTCATGCCATGGGAGATAAAGGCAAGAAGGACAAGGACAAAGGGCAGAAACAGAAGATAGCGAAGCAGGCGCAAGACGCCAAAGCGAAATTGGAGAGACAACCGAAAAGAATCCCGTGACCGCTGGGTCCGCAGTCCCCACAAGTCGCTGGACGGACCGTATGTGGGTCTTTCCCTTAGACTGTAGCGAGGTGACGCATGCTGGAGAAGAAACACGAGCATTTGCTGACCAACCGGCAGTTTGCCTGGCGCGTCGCCGGTTTCGCCGGCGCCGCCAGCCTGCTGATCGCCCTCGCCTTGGGCCTGGGGGTCGCCGGTTACCACTGGATTGCCGGCTTCAGTCCGATAGACGCCTTGCTGAACGCCTCCATGATCCTCGCGGGCATGGGACCGGTCGGCGAACTGCATGGCACGGCGGCCAAGCTCTTTGCCTCGGCCTATGCCCTCTTCAGCGGCCTCGTCTTCATCACGGTCGCGGGTCTGCTCTTCACCCCGCTGATTCACCGGATCCTGCACCTGTTCCACGTCGATGATTCAAACAGATCCTGAGCCGCCGGCCCGGCGCGGCTCCGTGCCAATGCAGCCCGGCCTTGTAAACGCGCCGTGGCGGGTTAGACTGCCGCGCGATGCCGCGCACCTACCATCTGTGGACCATCGGCTGCCAGATGAACGCCGCCGACGCGCGTGGGCTGGCCGCGCGGCTTGAGGCGCTGGGGCTGACGCCGACGGATCGCGCGGCGGAGGCGGACGTGCTCGTCATGAACACGTGCGTCATCCGCCAGCAGGCCGAGGATAAGATCCTCCGCGTGCTGGACAACTGGCGGGCGTTCAAGCAGCGGCGCCCGGAGCTGATCCTGGCTGTGATGGGCTGCCTGGTCGGCCGCCAGGCCGGGCCGCCCCTGCGCGCGCAATGGCCCTTCGTGGACGTCTTTCTCCCACCGTCCGACCCGACGGCGCTGCTGGACCTGTTGCGCCACCGCGACCTTGACCTGGCGGCGCTCAACGCGCTGCGGCGGGCCGAACCGGATGCCGACGCCGCGCCCGCGCTGCCGCCGTCCGAGCAGGGCCGCACCGTCACGGCGCAGGTGCCGGCGGTGCTCGGCTGCTCGCAAGCCTGCGCATACTGTGTCATTCCCTACCGCCGTGGACCGGAGCACAGCCGGCCGCGCCAGGACATCCTGGAGGAAATCCGCCGCCTGGCGGACCAAGGCGTGCGCGAGGTGACGCTGCTGGGCCAGATTGTAGACCGCTACGGACTCGACCTGGACGGCAACGCCGATCTCGCCGGCCTGCTGGAGGATGCGGTGCAGATCGCGGGGATCGGGCGCATCCGCTTTCTCACCAGCCACCCCGCGTGGATGACCGACCACCTGCTCGACGCCGTCGCGCGGATCGAAAAGGTGCAGCCGTATCTGGAAATCCCCGTGCAGAGCGGCAACGACGACGTGCTGGCGGCTATGCACCGCGGCTACACAGTCCGGCAATTCCGGGAACTGGTGGACCGTATCCGGCAGCGCCTCCCGGATGCCGGCATCAACAGCGACGTCATTGTCGGCTTCCCCGGCGAGACCGAGGCGCAGTTCATGGACACCCACCGGCTGCTGGAGGAACTGCGTCTCGATTTTATGCATATCGCGCCCTATTCCCCGCGCCCCGAGACCTTCGCCGCGCGCCGGCTGCCCGACGATGTGCCGGGCGACGAAAAGGAGCGGCGTCGCCTCCTGCTGGAAGATCTGCACCGGCGCATCCTGACGGAAAAGCACCAGGCGTATGTGGGACAGACCATCCGGGTGCTGGTCGAGGGCCGCGATGAAAAGCGCGGTCGCTGGTGGGGTCGCACGCCCCAGTACAAACTGGTATACTTCCCGGCCACGGACGACCGGCTCGGCCAACTGGCGGACGTCATGATCGAATGGGCCGGCCCGTTTACACTGATAGGACAAGTCAAGCAGGCGGGATTAGGAGTCAATGGTCAATAGTCAGTGGTCAGTAGTCAGTAGTTCGGCAGAGGAAACAATGTTGTTCATCCATCCAATGTGGGATCACGAGAGCCAGCGCCTCGGCAAGCAGCAGTGCACCCCCGTTGGCTACGCTCTCCACGGCATTGCGGACCTGCTCGGTTTCATCGGTCTTCTCCTTCTCCTCGGTGTCACCGTCTGCCTTGGGTACAAAGGAATCGCGGGTGGTTTCCGTGCCTCACTTCTTTGGCTCCTCGCCATCCCATTCGGGGTGGGACTCATCAGTGAAGTGCTCTTTCATCTTTCATGGGTGATCGCACTCAGACGTGGATTTGAGTATGATCAACAGACCTGTGTGGCTAGTTGGAAGGAGAACGGGAGACGCATCGCATACAAGTGGAAGCCGAACCAACAGGTCCACCGTACCCCGTAAGGCGCGCGGACACGCTCACGGGGCCGGTGACATGAGTCGTTAGTGGTCAGAAGATGGACAATAAACCGCTGGAGGTCGATTCGTGAATAATTCTGACTTCTGACTACTGTATTCTGAGTTCTTTCTCCGGTGCGAGACCATCCATGCCGCCACAGATACCCCGCATAAGAAAGGAGAACCGCCTCCCGTTGGCAATATCGTCGTTTATCTGTCCCGGCGCGGGCCAGTGTATGCAGGGGCGCTGGGCTGTCGGCCTGTTTTTTGCCGCTACGTTCACGCTGACGTTCCTCGCGCTGGCGGTGTTCACGCTCTGGCCCCTGCTGTACAATTTCCGTTTTGTCATCCTCCAATTGGACGGGCCGGGTGTCGCACCGCTGCCGTATGACGCGCGGAAGATTCTGGGCAGCCTAGCGCTGCTGGCGTTGTTGTATGTCTGGAATGTGGCGGACGTTCATTGGCGTTCGCGCCACCCGCCCGCCCCGCCCACGTAGCCTGCCCGGCGTTGGAAAGGCAGATTTTTATCCACAGATTACAGGATTACACAGATTCCAAGCCGCAGAGGAACACGGTAGCAGAGCTCGGCCGATTGGCCGCGATGGAATGCAAATATGAAGATCATTTGTCGGCGAGCTGCCTTCCGATCTATGCGCTCTTTGCGATCTTTCGCGGCTAACCCGTTCGCCTTTTCGCAGATGGCCCTCCGGCCATCCGGCTCAAGACGCGGGGGGCGTGGGACGGCCTTCCAGTCGCTGGAGCCGCTGCTCAAGGGCGATGAGGCGTTGGCGCATGTTATCCAGTTTCGTCCAATTGACCACCATGCGCGCAAAGACCTCGCCGGGAACCGCCGGCGAACCGATCAGTTGCGCCTTGGGCGGCACTTTCTTGTGGATGCCGGCCTGGGCGCCGATCATCGCGCCGGCGCCCACCTCGACGTGCCCGCCCACGCCCACCTGGCCGGCAAGAATGGCATGGTGGCCGATGCGGGCGCTGCCGGCGATGCCGACCTGGGCAACAATGACCGCGTGATCGCCGATGATCACGTTGTGGGCGATTTGCACCAGGTTGTCAATCTTGACGCCGTGGCCGATGATGGTCTTGCCAAAGCGCGCGCGATCAATGGTGGTATTGGCGCCGATTTCGACATCGTTGCCGATGACCACCGTCCCCACCTGGGGGATCTTGTGGCGGGCGCCCTGGTCGTCCGCCGTAAAGCCGAAGCCGTCGCTGCCGATCACCGCGCCGTTATGGATGACGCACCGGTCGCCGATCTGCACGCGTTCGCGGACCGTGACCTGCGGATAGAACAACGTGTCGCTGCCCACCGTCGCCTGGCGGCCGAGATAGCACTGGGCGACGAGGATCGAGCGGTCGCCGATCCGGGCCCCGGCTTCCACCACGCACAGGGGGCCGATGCTGACATCCGTCCCCAAGCTGACGTCGGGCGCGACCACCGCCGTGGGATGCACGCCCACCGGGTAGCGGATCGGCGGCGGCGCAAACAAGGTCGCCGCCGTGGCGAAGGCCTGGTTGGGATCGGCGACGCGCAGCAGCGCCGGCGCGACGCAGGGCCGGTTCCAATCCCGGGCCACGACCACCGCGCCCGCACGGGTGGCCGCGGCGTCCGCGGCATAGCGTGGATTGGCGACAAACGACAGGTCGCCCGGCCCGGCGTCCCGGAGGCTGGCCAGACCCGTGATGACCACGGTTCCGTCGCCGGTGCATTCCGCTCCGAGCCGGGCCGCGATTTCTGACGCCGTGAAGGTCACCGGGTCTCCCTGGTTATTACTTCGGCTTGGGTTCGGGGGCCTTCTTGTCCTCGGCCTTTTCCGCAGGCGCTGCTGCTTCCTTTTCCTTGATGGGGCTCGGCTGTCCCCGGTTCAGCATCGCGATGACGTCGCCGGTGATATCCACCCGCGGTTCGGCAAACACGACGGTCGGGACGCCATTCAGGCTCTGGCCGGAGGAATCCAGCACCGCGGTAAACATCTGATTGCGACCGTAGACCTGGATGGTCTCCAGGATTTCGTCCACGATGCGCTTGCGCATGCGGCGACGCTGGTCATCGAGCTGCTTCTGGCGGGTCTCGTCGAAGCGCTTGATCTTGTTTTCGAAGTCGCGGATTTCGACCATCTTTTCCTCGTAGGCGTTGCGCTTCTGGGCGCGCACGTCCTCGCTGAGAGCTGGATTCTGGGCATCCTCGCGCAGCTTGATTAACGCCGGCTGCAGCGCTTCATACTCATCGGTAAGCTTCTTGCGCTCGGCCTGGACCTGGCCGCCCTGCTCCTTGAGCTGGGTGTCCGCCAGCTTGGTTTTATAGAATTCGTTGAAGACGCGATCCATGTGGACAAAGACAACCCGGGATTCGGCCGCCAGCCCCAGGGTTGCGCCGGCCAGCCACAAGCCGGCCAGCCCGATCCACCGACGAAGCATCCTGTTCATATGCTCTCCCCCACCCGCGCACATTCAACGCGGCTATTAATAGATATAACCAATCCAGAAGCTGAACCGGCCGGACGGCCGGTCGTTGACCTCATCCGCCTTGATCGGCCACGCGTAATCAAGCTGTATGGGAAAGCCCGGAAAGTCAAGCCGGATCCCGACGCCGAAGCCGGAGTTCAGGTGGTGGAGGTCGAAATAGAAGGCGTCCTCCCACACCATGCCGACGTCGTAAAAGGCGGCCAGGCGCACCTTATCCACCACCGGCACCGTGTACTCCGCCGTGCCGTAGGCCAGCGACCGGCCGCCCGTCGGTTCGTTGTTGGGCGGGCCGTCCGTAGGGCCGACTTCGCGGTATTTGAAGGCGCGCAGGTTCCGGGGGCCGCCCAGGAACAGCCGGTCGAAAATCGGCACCTGCTCGGAGCCGCCATACCGGTCCACCACGGCCACCTGCCCCTTGAGGTTGAGCACATGATCGAACCAGACCGGATAATACTGGGCGCTCCGGGCCTGGAGGCTGTAGATATCCGTATCGCCGCCGAAGGGGCCGCCGGCGAGTTCGGCGGACAACACGGTGCGGTTGCCGCGGGTGGGCACGAACACGTTGTCCCGCGAGTCGTGCACCAACTCCAGGTCGAAGGCGCTTTTCATGCGCCGGCCGGCCTCCGCCTGGATCTGCGGCGAGGCGTTCGTGCTGACATCGTACACGTTGATGGCCTGCAGGCTGTAAATGTAATTCAACCGGTCGAAAAACAAACCCCGGGGCAGCGGCTGGCCGAGGGTGAGCCGGCCGCCGGTGTTTTTCTGGCTGAACTCGGAGCTGTACACGGAGCTGTCGTGCTGGAAAAGGTCCACGCCCAGCGACAGGCGGCGATCCAGGAAATACGGCTCGATGAAGGAGATCTCCATGTCCCGGCGCAACGAACCGCCCTGAAACCGGATGTTCAGCTTCTGGCCGCCGCCGGTAAAGTTGGGCCAGCCGAAAAGATCGAAGTTGCCCTGCGACAACTCCACAAAGCCGACCAGATTGTCAATGCTCGAGAACCCGGCGCCCACCATGAATTTGCCCGTGCGCTCCTCCTCCACGTCAATGGTCAGGTCATACTGATTCTCCTCGGCCGTGGCCTGCGGTGCCACGTCCACGAATTTGAAATACTGCAAGTTTTGCAGCCGCCGCTGGCTGTTGCGCACCTTGACTTCGTTGAATATCTCGCCCGGGAACACCGTCAACTCGCGCCGGATGACCTTGTCCTTGGTGCGCGTGTTGCCGCGTATCCGGATGTTGCGGATGTACGCCAACTTGCCCTCCCGCACCTTGAAACTCACCCGCGCCGTGTGGTTGGTCGGATCCGTGTCCAGATCCACGTCCGCCGCCGTGCGCAGGTGGCCGCGGGCGCCGTAGTAATCCCGGATGGCCTGCGCGGCCCGGTCGAGGTCGGTCATCGCCGCCACGCCGCCGACGCGGAGCGGGCAGCTTTTTTCCACCTCGGCCGCCGGGAACAACTGCGTGCCGGCGACCTGAAAACCGCTGATCGTGTACCGCGCGCCCTCGGCTACCCGGATCTCTACCTCCAAGCCGCGCCGTCCGACGGGGCGCACCTCCGGCTCGCCGATCTCGGCGTCCAGATAGCCCTGATCCAAATACGCCCGGCGCAGCGCCTCACGGTCCGTGGCCAGATCATCGGGGTTGTAGGTGCCATCCCCCGTGATCCAGGAGATCAGGTTCGTCCGGCGCTGTTTCATGACCCGGCGCAGCGTCCGGGCGCTCAGTTGGCGGTGGCCGATGAAGGTAATCTGCTGCACCGTGGCGCGCCGGCCCTCGCGGACCTGCACCTGGACGTCCGCCAAATCCTGGCCCTCCGCCGGTGTCAAGGTCCAGGTCAGTTGCGGATCGGGGAAATATTTCTTGTGGTAGGTCTCGATCACCTTGACGGCATGCGCGGCCAGCGTCGCCTCATCCACCAGGTCGCCGGAGCCCAGTTCCAGCAGTTCGCGGACCTTCTTGTTGCCCAGATACTCCGCGCCGGCGATATCCAGCCGGCGGATGTGGGGCTTGGGCTCGACCACAAACGTCAGTTGCAGGCCGTCAGCCAGGCGCTCCACGCGCGACTCGACGAAGCTGAAGCGGCCGCTTTTTTCGAGGTTCTTGACATCGCGTCCCACGCCGGCGCGGCTGAGCTCTTCGCCGGCCTTGGTGCTGATAAAGGCCCGCACGGAGGTTTCCTCGAGCGCGCCGCCACCGCGCCGCTGGACGCGGACCTCCTTGATCACCTCGGCGGCATCGGCCAGGGGACCGGACAGCCCCAGGGTCGCCAGCGCCACGGCCAGCCGGAACAGGCCCGAAACCCGGCGTGCGACGGCAGGGGTTGTCGGCGTCATGCGTCGCCTCCGGTGTTGAGTGTTTCCACACGATCTCCAAAACGCGTGTACTCCGCTTCAAAATTCAACCTGATTTCGCCGGTGGGGCCGTTGCGCTGCTTGGCCAGTTCGAGGATCGCCAGCTTTTCATCGCCATATTCCGGATCGTCGGCATATTTGCACGGCCGGCGCAACATGAAGACGACATCGGCATCCTGCTCGATGGCCCCGGAATCGCGCAGGTCGGAGAGCCGGGGCACGCCGGACGTTTTGTCGCGCTGCTCGGGCGCGCGGCTGAGCTGGCTGAGGCAGAGCACCGGCACGCGCAATTCCTTGGCCATCGCCTTCAGCGCCCCCGAAATGGCGGCGGTTTCCAGTTGCCGGCCCTCCCGGGCGTACGGCGGATAATGCAGCAACTGGAGGTAGTCCACGACGATCAGGTCCACGTTGTACTTGCGCTTCAGCCGGCGTGCGCGCGACCGCAGTTCCAGCACTTCGAGCCCGCCGGTATCGTCGATGACGATCGGCGCCTTCATCAACACATCCGTGGCCTGAATCAGGCTGCCGTGCTGCTCCTTGGAAACATAACCCCGGGAGAGCTTGTGCGCCGAAACGCGCGCCCGCGAGCAGATCATCCGGCGCACCAGTTGTTCGGCGGACATTTCCAGGCTGAACACCGCCACCGCATGTTTCTCGTCGCGCATTAGCGCCACGTTCTCGGTTACATTCAGCGCCAGGGCCGTTTTGCCCATGGAGGGGCGGGCCGCCAGGATGACCAGGTCGCCCGGCTGCAACCCCATCGTCAAACGGTCCATATCCGCAAAGCCGGTGGCCAGCCCGGTGATGTTTTTGCCGCTGTTGATGATGTGCTCGATCTGGGTCATGCCCGCTTCGACCAGTTTGTCCCAGGCCGCCACATCGTGATGCTTGAAGTTGGCAATCTCGAAGAAGGCCTGCTCGGTCTTATGCAGGATCTGGTCGGCCTCATCTTCGGCGGCGTAGCACAGCTCCACGGTCGCGCGCGCCTGGTCAATCATCAGGCGCAGCATGAACTTCTGGTGGACCAGCGTGACGTAATACTCGGCGTGGGCGGAGGTGGGAGTGCTGTCCACCAGTTGTTCCAGGAACGCCGGCCCGCCGAGGCCCTCCAACTGGCCCAGGTCCCGCAGCCGCTCGCGGACGGTCAGCAAGTCCACGGGCCGGTTTTCGTTGACCATGCCCTCGACGGTTTCGAACAGCACCTGGTGATGACGCAGGTAAAAAGCCGTGGCGGCCAGCCGGCGGGTGCGGCAGAGGTCAATCACGCGGGCGGCATCGAGCAGGATGCAGCCCAACACGCCTCGCTCCGCCTCCTCGCTGTAGGGCGGCAGGCGGTCACTCCGTCCAGCCGGCGGGGGCGTGACCTGCGCGGCCATGGGTTTACTCCTCAACCACCCACACCTTGAGCGTCGCCTGGAGGTCAGGGTGTAGTTTCACGGGGACATTGAATACACCCAGCTCGCGCAAGGGCTCCGCCAGCAGCACTTGATGCTTGGCTAGCTCCACCCCCTGTGCCTTCAGCGCGGCGAGCAGGTCCACTACCGTCACCGAACCAAAAAGCTGGCCGCCTTCGCCGGTCTTCACCGGAATGGTCAACGACAACTGCTCCATCGTCTTGACCAGCGCCGCTGCCTGTTCGCGCTCCTGGATGAGCTGCTGTTCCCGCTGCCGGCGTTTCTTCTCTAACTGCCGGCGCGTGGCTTCGGTCACCGGGGCCGCCAGTTTGTGCGGCCCCAGATAGTTGCGCAGATAGCCTTCCGCCACCCGCACCACTTCGCCCTCCTGACCCAGGCCGGCGACATCCGCCATCAAAATCACTTCCTTGGACATGCTCCACATCCTTTCGCCGGCTACGGCAACAAGCCCATCACCCGCGCCCGCCGCACGGCCCGCCGGACCTGGCGCTGTTGCATGGCCGTAACACCGGTGATCCGGCTGGGCAGCAGGCGCCCCTGTTCGGTGACAAACTTACGCAGCAACTCTGCATCCTTGTAATCCACCACCTGCCCCGGCAGCAGACCGGGGCTCATTTTCTTCGGGCCCCGCCGGCTTTCGCCGGCCAGACCGCGGCTGCCATCGCGCTCTTTATCTCTCATGGTACCTCTTCTCCGCTGGACCTTTTTTCCCGGAACACTCAAAAAGGCAAATCGTCATCATGCTCCGTCCCTGGGGCGGGTGGCTCGCCAGCGGTGGCGGGCGGCGGCGCCGCGGCGCCGTCCCCAGGCTGGCCCGGCGCGTCGGCCAGTTCGCCGCGGGCCCGGCTCAGAAACTGTACGCGGTCCGCGCGCACCAGGTGCCGGTTGTGTTTCTCGCCGCCTTCCGGCGTGGCCGGGACGAACTGCAGAAAGCCCTCGATCAACACCGGCGAGCCTTTGGACAGGTATTCCCGGCACACTTCCGCCTGGCGCCCCCAGACCACGACGCCGATAAAACATGTCTCCTTTTGCGGCTGGCCTTCGCTGAGGTATGTCCGGTTCACGGCGAGACTCAAATCCGCCCGGGCCGCGCCCGTGGCAGTGTAACGCACCTCGGGATCACGAGTCAGATTGCCGGCCAACAAAACGCGGTTCAGCGAAGCCATCGTTATTTCTTCCCCTGCGCTTCGGCAGGCGCCGCCGGAGGCGTCTCCGGGGCATGCAACACCTGCACGCGGAAGACCTCCTCGTTCAGTTTATACTTGGCGAGCAGCGGGGCGATCTGGCTGCCGGCGCACTGGAACGTCATGATGACGTACTGGCCGCCGGCCTTCTTGTGCATTGTCCGCGCAAACGCCCGCCGGCCCATGCGCGTGGTGCCGTCCACCTCGCCGCCGACCTTCTTGATTTCCGCCCGCACTTTGTCGAGAGCCGTTTCCAGGGCTTCCTCTTTCAATTCTTCGCTAAAGATGAACATGGCTTCGTATTTATTCAAGACGCTCTCCCCTTCTGGCCTCTGGCCCTTGCCCCGCTTTGCTTCGTTCGCCGTTGTAGCGATTCATCGCCGGTTCCACGCCGTCCGTCAACAGGCAGATCACGGCCTCGGCCGCCTGCGGAATCAGTGCCGCCAGCGCCGTCCGCTCCTCCGCCGTAAAGCGCCCGAGGACGTGGCCGGTCAACTCCTCCGCGCCGCCGCTCCGGCCGATGCCCACCCGCACCCGGATGAACTCCTCCGAGCCGAGGCCCTGCACAATGGATTTGAGCCCGTTGTGCCCACCCGAGCCGCCCCGCGCGCGAATACGCAGGCGCCCCAGGTCGAGCTCGGCGTCATCGGCCACCACGACGACATCCTGCGGCGCCAGCCCGCGCTTCCGGGCCAGCGCCGCCACCGCTTCGCCGCTGCGGTTCATGAACGTCTCCGGCTTGGCCAGCAACACGTCCTGCCCGCCGACCTGCGCTTTCGCCGTGCTGGCCCGGGCGAACAGCGGCTTGCGAAAATCAACCCCCGCCTGACGGGCCAGTTCATCCAGCACCATGAACCCCACGTTATGCCGCGTCACCGCGTACGTCCGGCCAGGATTGCCGAGGCCTACAATCAATTTCACGCCGCCGCACTCCAGCACCCGGTCCGGTTATTTCTTCTTGGGCTCTTCCTTGCCCTTCTTGGGCTCTTCTTTACCCTTCTTGGCCGGGGCTTCTTCGCCGCCCTTCTTGGGCGCTTCTTCCTTCTTGCCTTCCTTGCCCTCGGCGGCCGCCGCGCCCTCTTCTTCCCCTTCAACCTTCTTCTCGGTGATCACTTCCGGCCCGGCCGCCGCTTCCGCGGCTTCCGGCGCCACTTCCTCTTCGGCGCGCGGCGCGGACACCGCCACCACGGTCAGGTCCGGGGCGTTCAACACCGCGAGCTTGGTCCGATCCACCGCGATATCCTTGACGCACAGGCGCTGGCCGATCACCAGCGGGCTGACATCGAGCGTGAACTGCTCGGGAATATCCGTCGGCAGGCATTCCACCAGGATCGAACGCACGATGTGCTCCAGCACGCCGCCCGCCTGCGTCACACCCACCGGTTCGCCCAGCAGTTTGACCGGCACCTCGATGCGCAGCTTGTGCGTCATCGAAACCGCGTTGAAATCCACGTGTACGATCCGCCCGGACACGGGATGCCGTTGGATCTCCTTGATGATCGCCTTGCGGGACAGTTCGCCTTCCACCTCCAGGTCCACCAGAAAATGCTCGCTGGTGCGCCCCTTCAGGAATTGCACCAGGTCATGCTCGTTCAGGTGCACGGGGAGTCGTGGTTGCTCGATCCCGTAAACGATGCCGGGCACCAAGCCCTGCCGCCGGAGTTGCTTGACCGGCTGTTTGCCGACGCCGGCGCGCGGCTGGACCTTCATGGCTACTGATTTCATCGCCTCGTCTCTCTTTCTATACTTTGAACAAGCTGGTCACGGACTGGTCATTGTGAATGCGCAGAATCGCTTCGCCTAGCAACTCCGCCACAGACAGTACCGTCACCGGGAAACCGTGCCAGTCCTTGCATGGCACGCTGTCCGTGGTCACCAGTTCCTGGATCGGCGACTGCCGCAGGTGCTCCAAACCCGACGCCGTCAGCATCGCGTGGGTCACTACGGCCATAACCGACTGCGCGCCGTGCTCCCGGCACATCCGCGCCGCCTCGCACAGCGTCCCCGCCGTGGAGGTCAGGTCGTCCACCAGCACCGCGTTGCATCCGGCCACGTCGCCCACGATATTCAACGCATCGATCTCCGTGGCGCTTTTCCGGTGTTTCGCCACGATCGCCAGCCCTGCGCCCAGCGTGCCCGCATAGGCGTAGGCCATTTTCAGTCCGCCTGGATCCGGTGAAACCACCACGATGTTGGAAAGGTTTTTCCCCCGCAAGTAGTTGATCATCACCGGCGCGGCAAACAAGTGATCCACCGGGATGTCGAAGAAACCCTGGATCTGCTGCGAATGCAGGTCCATGGTCAGCAACCGGTTGGCCCCCGCCGCCACCAGCAGGTTCGCCACCAGCTTGGCCGTGATCGGCACTCGCGGCTGATCCTTGCGATCCTGCCGGGCATAACCGTAGAAGGGCAGGACCGCCGTGATCCGCGCCGCCGAGGCCCGCCGCGCCGCGTCCATCATGATCAGCAGCTCCATCAGCGTCTCGTTCGGCGGGTAACATGTCGGCTGGATGATGAAGACATCCTTGCCGCGCAGGTTCTCGACGAACTTGACGAACACCTCGCCGTCCGGAAACCGCCCGATCGTCACGTCACCCAACGGCTGGCCGATGTACGCCGCAATGCGCTCCGCCAGCATGCGATTAGCATTGCCCGAAAATACCCTCAAAACCACTTCTCCCGTTGTCTGCGTTTCGTTCCCATTCCGGCGCTGGTTGCCCGACCAGGATTCGAACCTGAACTCTGGCCTCCAAAGGGCCGTGTGCTGCCATTACACCATCGGGCAGACGGCAAAAACTGCGTTTCCGCGGAGCAACCCCCGCGGAATCAAAACCCGGCCAGCCAGCCTGCCCGACCTGCCAAGCTGGCCTGAGGTTCGGAGCCACCGCCTTCGTATTCCTGGCGAAAGCAATCATCCTAGTGAAGCTTCGCCCCCTCCGTCAAGGCTATTAACCGCGAGTTTTTTTGTTGGCGCGGGTGTTTGGAAAGTCCCGCGCTGCGTGTATAATCCCGCCATGCCCGAACTGCCGGAGGTGGAAACCGTGGTCCGCGACCTGCGCGCGGCCGGCCTGGCTGGCCGCCGGATCCGCCGTGTGACCGTACTGCATCCGGCCGTTGTCGCCGGCGCCGCGCCGCGCACGTTTGCGCGCCGTGTGGCGGGCCGCCGGATCGTGGCGCTCCGGCGCCGCGCCAAATTCATCGTTTTCGAACTCGAAGCAGGCCGACTGTTGACGCTCCACCTGCGGATGACCGGCCAGTTGCACCTGGTGCGCCGGCTGCCGCCGCGCGACCGGCATGATCACCTGCGTCTGACGCTGGATGACGGGCGCACGTTGATTTACCATGATCCGCGACGCTTCGGCCGCTGGCGGCTGACGATGGCCGACGACGCCCTACTCCGCCGGTTGGGGCCGGAACCGTTGGATGGTACGCTGACCGCCGCCGCGTTTGCGCACCGCCTGGCACGGCATCGGCGGCAGCTCAAGCCGCTGCTGCTGGATCAGACGTTTCTTGCCGGCCTGGGCAATATTTACGCGGATGAGGCGCTGTGGGCAGCCCGGCTGCATCCCCAACGCCTAGCCCACACGGTACGACCGGCCGGGGCGCGAGCCCTGTGGTCGGCCATCCGGCGCCTGCTGCGCAGCGCCATCCGGCACCGCGGCACGACGCTAGGGTTGGGCGAAGGAAATTTTGCGTCGTCGCACCACGAACGCGGACGGTACCGGACCAGGCTGAAGGCCTACGGCCAGGCGGGGGCGCCGTGCCCCCGCTGCGGCACGCCGCTCCGGCGGCTGGTAGTCAGCCAGCGCGGCACGCATATCTGCCCGCGCTGCCAGTCGTTGTAGGAGCGCAGGCTTGCTGCGCCCCTACCGCAGCAACTCTTGATTATTTCGGCTGTCCGGCGGCGCGGCCGCGCAGGGCGGAGAACAGCATCAGCGCGCCGAACATGACCAGCACGCCACCCCAGATGAGGTTGACGTTGATGCCCAGCGAGTGCACGTCGTAGATCTCCTGCGGGCTGAAGAGGCCGTAGCCGACCAACAGCACGCCGACGAGGGTGAACATCAAACCGATTGGCAGACGAATATCGAGACCCATGGCAGTTTCTCCTTACCAGAAGAGGTAGTTGAGGACGACGCACCCGATCAACAGGATCGTGCCCAGCACAGCCGGCCGCTGGTACCACGCCTGCGAGGCGTCCACGACTTTCGGCGTCAGCGAATAGACGAGGCCGGTCAGCTCGTCGTCGGTCTTCGTCCGCCGCGTCGCCAGCGAGATGACGACGGTTAGCGTGAAGCAGGCGATGAAGGCAAAGCTCGCGAGCCAGAAGTTCTGCGCCATCTCGCTCGGGAACGCCCGGACCACGCTGAGATAGCCGCCCTTGACGCCGGGCGCGTTGCCGGCCGCGATCGTCATCGAGTGGAACAGCGCCGAGGTGCCGATGCCGCCGAACAGGCCGAGGAACGCGCCGGTGCCGGTGCACCGCGCCCAGAACATGCCCAGCAGGAACGTCGCGAACAACGGCGCGTTCACGAAGCCAAACACGAGTTGGATGATATCCATGGCGTTGTTGTACATGGAGGCAAAGTACGCGCAGGCAATGCTCAACAGGATGCCCACCACGGTGATGAACTTGCCCATCCACATGTAGTGGTCGTCGCTCTTATGGGGCGCGAGGTAGGCCTGGTACAGGTCGTAGGTCCAGACCGTGTTGAACGCCGTCACATTGCCGGCCATCCCGGACATGAACGAGGCCAGCAGCGCCGTCAGCGCGAGGCCCAGCAGGCCGGTCGGGCAATATTTCTTCACCAGCGAGAGGATCACGCCGTCGTAATCGTATTCCGCGATCGCGCCGTAGAGCCGGTCCTTGATCTGCGCGTCGGCCAGCGGCTGCGCGGCCTGGTCCTTGAGCAGCGCGATGACCTTGGCAGTATCCACCTTCTTGCCGAGGGCATCGTGGACCGCCTGGACGCCGGTCTGCGGCTCCGCCTGGGCGTTGGCCTTCACCACTGCGGTGGCCTGGGCATAGACTTCCGCGCTCAGGATCGGCGGCGGAATCCGATAACTCTTGGCCGGCATCGCCGTCAGCGCGACGGCGATCATGCCGGGGACGATCACGAGTGCCGGGAACAGCATCTTGGGCACGGCGGCGACGAGCGGCGTGTTGCGCGCCGCGGTCATGTTCTTGGCGGCCATCGCGCGCTGGACGACGAGGAAGTTTGTGCACCAGTAGCCGAAGCTCAGCACGAAGCCGAGGCCGAAGACCATGGCGAAGAGATCCACGCCCATCGGGTTGTTGGCCGGGCCGGCCAACAGCGGCTGCCACGCGCTCGTCCACGCGTTGGCCGCGTAGGTGGTGCCCGCTTCCTTCAGGTGCAGGGTCGCCGGGTTCTGGGCCACGCCATGCAGCACGTTGTTCACCGCGGTCCAGCCGCCCGCGTCGCGGAGACCAAGGTAGACCACCGGCGCGAAGCCGAGCACGATCATGAAGAACTGCAGCACCTCCGTATAGATCGCCGAAGTCAGGCCACCCTTGAGCACATAGACCAGCACCACGCCGGAGCAAATCCAGAGCGCGAGGTGATAATTCCAGCCGAGCAACTGGTTGAGCAGCTTCGCCAGCGCGTTCATCGAGATGCCGGACGCGAACACGGTCATTACCGCGAACGCCACCGAGTTCAGCGTGCGGACGCGTTCGTCGAAGCGCATCTTCAGGTATTCCGGCACCGAGCGCGCCTTGCTGCCGTAGTAGAACGGCATCATGAACACCGCGAGGAACACCATCGCCGGGATGGCGCCCACCCAGTAGAAGTGGCTCGTGGCGATGCCGTACTTCGCGCCGCTGGCGGCCATGCCGACCAGTTCCAGCGCACCGAGGTTCGCGGAGATGAACGCCAGCCCCGTCACCCAGGTCGGGATGCTGCGCCCGGAGGTGAGGAAGTCCGACGACGTCTTCATGTAGCGCTTCAGCGCAAAGCCGATGCCCACCACGAAGGCGACGTAGATTGCCAGAATCGAATAATCCAACCAGCCCAACGTGATTGCCTGCACGCGCCTCCTCCTCTCTTACATCCACCATTGAAACGGAACAGTCATCCTAAGAGTTACCCGCCAGCTCGCCAAGCCAAAAACCCGGGGATTCGCATTTTGGTAGATCGGGGCGATCTGTCCCCGGAGCGGAACGTGTAAACGTTCCGGTAAAACCCGGAACCGTTACCGGTTCCGCTCCAGAAGAAACCATAATGAGATCTGCTGGCAAAAACCACCCCAGGCTTACAGCCCCGGCAGGACCTTGACGCCCTCGACCACGCGGCAGATGTGCACGGCGAACGCTCCGGCGAAATCGGGCCGGCTGCGCGGATAGCCCGCCGCCACGGCCGCCTGGAGCGCCGGCACGGCCTTGGCCTGCACCAACGCGCCCGCCGCGCCCTTGTCGCCGCCGCCGAGCATACGCTCGCCGAGCACGCCGGGCACGCTGCGGGCGAGATCGCACATGGTTTCCAGCTCGGGGCCGGAAATCTTGTAGTCGTCGCGCAGGCCGAGGCCGTCCTCGCGGAAGATGCGGCCGACGGTCTTCACGTCGCCCTTCTTCCAGGCCTTGAGCATCTGGTAAAAGCGCTGCTGGGCGAAGTAGATGTACTTCAGCCGCTCGCACAGCGCGGGATGCGTCGGGCCGAAGCGCTCCATGATCTTGCCGTACAGCCGCTCATCCCGCACGTCGGCCAGGCATTCAATGCTGAATTCCTTGCCGGCCAGCGCGGCCAGTTCGTCGCATTCCGCGCGGCGGAGCTTGTAGGTGGATTTCTCCAGGCCCGGCCGGACGGTGCCGGTGTCGAGGCTGACGATACGGAAATCCATGGCGCCCTGGCCCAGCGGGACGTATTTGATCGTGCGGTTCTTCGGGTTGTAATGGGTGCCCATGCCGTCCTTGGCAAAGTAGATCATGATCTGATCAAGCTTGCCGCAGGGCGAGCCGATGTAGTCGTTCTCCACCGCCTGCGCCAGATCCACCGCCTGCAGGCCGTCCTTGATCCGGAGGCCGTTGATCTCGAGCACGGTGAGCATGAGGTTGATCGTCAGCGAGGCGGAGCGCGACATGCCGCCGCCGGGGATGTTGCCCCACAACACCGCGTCAAACCCCTTCGTCAGCTTGAAGCCGGCGCGCTGGAGGATGAAGTCCACGCCGTACGGGAACCGCGCCCAGGTGTCGGCGATCTCCGCCGACTTCGGCGGCGGCACCTGGCCAGGCTGGAACTCGACGACGCCGTCCTGGGCGAAATTGCCGCTGAACATGCGGACACGGTCGGTGCCGTTGGGCCGGTAGGCCATCCAGATGAAGCGGTCGGTGCCGACGCCGAAGAGCTCGGTGCCGTTGTAGTCGCCGTGTTCCACGCCCAGGCAGAAACGCGACGAGGTGCGCCGGATTTTTCCGCCGGCCACCTGGAGGCCGGCCTGACGCGCAAGCCGGGCGAGTTCTTTGCGGGCCTGTTGATCCATGGTTGATTTCATGCGCTCTTCACTCCGTGATGCTTCCCGCGTCCCCGCCCCGGCGGCCTGGATGCCGGCGCCGGATGGGGACCAAAAGCCGGCATCCTAGGGCTTCCGGACGAGGTCGCCAACAAAAATCATGTGCAGCGGTTCGTTGTTGACGCGCCGGCCGGTTCCACTCCATATTTCGGTTTTGGAAACACCCATGGATCTTTCGCAGGCATTGACACCCGAAGCCATTGTGCTGGGGCTGAAGGGCAGTACCAAGGTCGCCGTGATCGAGGAAATGGTGGATCGGCTGGTCGCCGCCGGCCGGATCAAGGACCGTCAAGCCGCGCTGCAGGCGATCATGGAGCGCGAGCAGAAAATGTCCACCGGCATGCAGCATGGCATCGCCATTCCCCACGGCAAGACCAACACCGTGGACGACCTGGTCGCCCTCGTCGGCATCAAGCCGGACGGCATGGATTTTGCCTCGCTGGACGGCCAACCCGCGCGCATCTTCGTGCTGACCCTGTCGCCCGAAAACCGCACCGGCCCGCACATCCAGTTCCTCGCGGAGATCAGCCGGCAGCTCAACGACCCGCAGATCCGCGAGCAGTTGTTGCAGTCCTCCGCGGTGGGCGAGGTGTTCCAGCTCCTGACCCGTGAACGGGGCCGCTGAACCCTGGCCCGCCGCGACCGGCCACCCGCTTGCGCCCCGGCCACCGTCGGTGCCGGCCGGCGGTGTTCACATGGACGGGCAGGGGCGCCGCGTGCTCGCGGCCCGGCGGCCGCCGCCGGGCGGCGGACCGTCCGGCAGCAGGTTCAAGTGCCGGACGGCGGCCAGGCGCAGGACCCTGAGCAACGCGACGAGATGTGGGACCGGCCGGGTCGGGGACGGGTTCCGACGGCGCAGGGTGACGGCATACATGGTGCTGCTCCTTTCCAATTACAAAGTTCTCTGCATCTCAAAGTATAAGGTTCGACCACCGCCGCGGCGGAACGTTCAATTGGCTGTTGTACTACGCACCACCCCGCTTGAACCTCGGTCGCCGGCGGGGTGTTTCCGGATGAACGCCCGCAGCCAGGTTCACCGGCAATTGTGGAGCCCCTCGCCGGGGCGGCGGCCGGTCGCCCCGTTCATCCCCGTCCCCCGGGCGACATCACACTGGACTATCCGGCCGGATAGTCCAGTGTGATGTCGCGGAAGTTTGTGGCCGGCACTTTTTCAGCGGATCAATGGCGGCAGGGCGTGACCGACGGGCGGAGCGGCGGGGCCACGGGACTCAGGCGGGCGCCATTCGGGCCGGCCACGGCGCGGAGCGGCGGGCCCGGGCCGGCAGCGCGGCGCGCGCGGCTTGCAACACCTGTTCGAGCGCCAGCAGGTAGTCAGCAAAACGGTCCAGGCCGGCATTGGTCGGAAAAACCGTCGTGCGCGGCTTGGCGCCCACAAATTTCTTGGTGATGTGAACCGCACCGGCCTCCAGCAGCGTGGCCAGGTGATTGTTCAGATTGCCGTCGGTCAGCCCGCAAGCGGCCTTGAGTTCGCCGAACGACAACCCTTTGCTGCCCGCCAGGCTCAGGGCGGACATGATGGCGATCCGGTTGGGCGCGTGGAACACGCCTTCCAACGCCTCGCGGGAAGAGCTGGTCGTGGTCTTATTCATGGGTGCTGGTCCTGTCATTTCCGTGGTCGTGCAGGAGCACGAACCCGCCGATCGTTTCGCCAACGAAGAAAATCAGGCCCATGGGCCAGGGATGGAGCAGGCGCACGCCGGGCGCCAGCAGCAGGGCGGCGCCGCACGCGAAGTAACCCAGGCCGAGCGCGTAATTGGCGCGCGGCAGGGTCAGCCGGTACGGCAGGTGCGCCAGGCCGTAGCAGGCCATCCAGGCGCCGAAGAGCAGATCCGTGGCCCCCGTGCGTACCAGGGCCAGGGTCAGCAGGCCGCCGAGGGCCAGCGGGGCCAGCGCCTCGCGCGCGGGCGCCAGCGCCGCCAAGTTGCGGCCGGCGCCGCGGCGGGAGAAAAACCACCAGGCCAGCGCGCCGTAGTTGGCCAGCAGCGCCAGCGCAAGGATCAACAGCCAGCCGGTCAACTGCGCCCGGGGCGTGGCGGGCACGCGGCCGGAGGCCAGTACGGCGGCGCCCGCAAGCGCCGTGCCGCCGGAGAACAGCCGCGCGCGGCCGGAATAACCGCGGAACAGCCGGCGTTCCTGCAGGATGTCCTGCATCCGCCGCACCTGCGCCAATGCATCCTGCACGTCCATCGCCGGGCTCCGGGGTTCGGCAGCCAGTGTACGCCACTGACTTTGTGCGGCAAAGCAAAATCCGTTACAGCGCCTGCAGGGCGAGGACGGCCATGGCGGTCGCGTAGATCCGGCCGCCGGCGCCGCTCCAGCGGTCGCAGGGTTCCCAACTGCCGGCTGCCGGACCCGCGCGGGTCTGCCGGGCCAGCACGGCGGCGCGCAGGTGGTCGCGCGGCATCCGGCCGGCGGCATCGCCCGCGGCCTGCAGGGCGGCCGCGAGGAAATACTGACGGCAGTAATCCAGAATGGACGACCGGACGGCCGCTGCGCGGGTCGCCGGCAGCATCCGGGCCAGGCGCGCGCTGTCCGCGGACACGCCGGCCTTGGACAGGCACAGGACGCCGGCGGCTGTGAGCGTGTCGCTGCCGAAGGGGAAGTCGTTGGGACGGCGGTAGCCGAGGTAACCCGCCGGATTGACGGTTTGCTCCAGCCAGGCCAGGCCGCGGTTCACACTCGGCCGCACGTCGGCAAAACCAAGCTCGCCCGCGCGGGTGAGTGCCTGGAGTTGCCAGACCGTCACCGAGGCGTTCACGGCGTCCCGCAGCCCCCGCGCATAGCCCCAGCCGCCGGCGGCACGCTGCTCGGCGCGGATGAAGGCCAGGCCGCGGCCGGCCGCGGCGTGCCAGACTGCCTCCGGTTGGCGCGCCCAGGCTTCGAGCAGCGCCAACGTCGCCATGCTCTGGTTGTACATGGTGCCGGAGCCGTCAGGCCCGAACTGGCCGCGCGCGTTCTGCTGGCGCACCAGGTAGTCCAAGCCGCGGCGCAGGATGACGGCCCGCGGACTGTCCAGGGTGGCGGGCTGGTCGGCGCCCAGGGCCAGCAGCGCCAGGGCCGTGACGCCGACGGTGTATTCCGGCTGCGCGCCCCAGCGGGCGGCGTCCCAGCAGCCCGCGGGCTCCTGGGCGGACTCGAGCCAGACCAGGGCCTGGCGGATGGCCATGGAATCATCCGCCGGGAGTACGGTCGCCAGCACGGCTTGTGCCGCCATCGGCGGCACAGTCAGTCCCGGATGGCCGGCCGGCAAGCGGGCCTGGGCTCCCGGCACGCGCCCGGCCAGCCACAGTCCGCCCAGGGCACTGGTGACCAGCAGGCCCACCAAAACGGCGGCAGCCCGGAACAAAAAACCATGGTCCGAGCCATGCGCGGCGCGGGCGTCATCCTCCGCCAGTCGAGCCAGAATGGCCGGAGCCAGATCCAGCGCGGGCGTCTCGACGGCCAGCAGCTCCATGTTCTGCAATGTCCCGCGGAAGGCCTCCAGCCCGGCCGCGCAGCCGGCACAGCCGGACACATGCGCCTCCAGGCGCGCCTCGTCCGCCGCCGTCAGTTCGCCCTGCAGATAGAACAGCAGTTCCGCCTGCCAGGCGCAGTCATCGCCGCTCAACGGAACCGCCGCTCCCCCGCCTGCGCGGGGGGCCGGCGCTTCCGGCACGAATCGTCGGTCAAGTTTTGGTCTCAAAGTAGGTCCTCAATCGGCTCAGGGCCAAAAACATGCGCGACTTGACCGTGCCCACCGGCACGTCCAAAACCGCCGCGATATCTTCATAGCGCAAACGCTGGTACAGGCTCAGCACCACCACGCTCCGCAGCTTCTCCGGCAACTGCTCCAGCGCCGCCTGCGCATCCAGCCGCGCGCGGGCCTGGTGCTGTGCCCGCTCATCGCAGACCTGCTGCTCCGCGGCCCCCCGCTCGGCGATGCGCTCGCGTTTGCGCAGCCGCCGCAGGTGATCCGCCCAGACATGCCGCGCCAATGTGTACAGAAACGTCGTAAACTTTGCCGTCGGCCGGTACTTGTGGCGATAACGAAAGAGCCGGAGCAGCGTCTCCTGCGTCAAATCTTCCGCCTCGTGATAAGCGCCGAGGCGCCGGAAAAAGTTCACCAGCTTCGTTTGATGCCGGCCGATAAGCAGCGCGAACGCGTCGCGCCGGCCCGCCTGGACCGCCGCCATCAGCGCGAAGTCATCCGCCTCGGACAGGTTGAGTTGGACGTCCACCGCGGCTTTTGTGACACGAGGCCCGGCGCAGGTGCAACCCGAAAAAAACGCATGCGCGAATTTATGCTGAACTCTTTTCCGACCTGCGGCGCTTAATGAGCAAAACCAACAAAGGAGATATCTCGTGAAGAACAAGCCTAGCGTCATCCGCGCCGCGGCGCTGCTGGGAACGGGGCTGCTGGGTTGGACGGCCGCCGCACAGACCAACGCGCCCACCACCACGTCCTTGCCGGCGATCGAGGTGCGCGCGGCCCCGCTCCAGGAGACGCAGGCGGTCGGGCCCTACGTCCAGCCGGAATGGACCACGCAGCGCCGATTCCCGACCACCCGCGTCTATCTGCAGCAAACGCCCGGGGAACAGGGCGTCGAAGGCTGGTGGCGCGGCACGTGGTACAAGGACGGCACCAGCCAGCATCGCTACGAGGCGGAATACGAGGTGGGCCTGCCGGGCCGGATGCAACTGGACCTCTACCATGCCTGGGCGACGGACAAGGAACATGTCACCAAAGCCGAATACTTCTCCGCCGAATTGCGCTATGCCCTGGCGGACTGGGGCAAAATCCCGCTCAATCCGACGCTGTACGGCGAGGCCAAATACGTATGGGACGGTCCGAACGTGTTGGAGGGCAAACTGCTGCTGGGCGATCAGCTCGGTGCGCGAATTCACTGGGGCGTGAATTTTGTCTGGGAAGAGGAGACCGGCGGCGAGCGCGAGCGTGAACTCGCGATCAGCCAGGCCGCCAGCTACACCCTGATTGATCAGCGGCTCAGCTTCGGATACGAATGGAGTTACTACGCGACGAGCGTGGCGGGCGACCGCGCGAACCCGGAGAAGAGCCTGATCATCGGCCCGAGCGTGCAGTGGCGGCCTACCGCCAACACGCATCTGGATCTCGTGCCGATGTTCGGCGTGACCGAGGACGCGCCCCGCATGCGGTCCTTCCTGGTCTTCGGTTTCGACTTCGGCCCCGGCCATGCCCCGGCCCCGCAACACGTGGAGCCGACTTCGCTGCGCGGCCGGTGAGCCAAGCTCAGGCGGTGAACCGCGCCAGGGTTTTGTCCAGGCGCTGCAGGACGCGGTGCCGGCCGAGGACTTCCAGCAGAGGGAACAGGCTCGGGCCGATGGCGGTGCCGGAAACCGCCACGCGCACGGGATGCACCCAGTCGCCAAAGCCTGCGTCGCGCGCGGCGGCGAGATCGCGCAGCGCCTGCTCGGTCGTGCGGGCGGAGAAATCAGTCAGGGCGGCATAGGCGGAGCGCGCGGCGGCGAGATTCTCCAACGCGCCGGGTTTGAGCAGCCGCTTTTGCACCGCCGCCTCGTCGTAGGGATAGTCCTCGGTGAAGAAGTAGCCGGCGGCAGCGATGTCGGTGAACAGCTTGACGCGTTCCTGCAGGACGTCCAGCACGCGACCGAGATACTCGGCGGATAACGCATCGTTCCACAGACCACGGGCTTGCAAGGCTTCGCGGCAGCCGGCCTCGCGCGCCGCGCGCGGCAGGGCCCGCATGTATTCGCCGTTCATCCATTGCAGCTTGACCGGATCCATCTGGGCGGGCGAGGACTGCACGCGCGCGAGCGTGAACAGCCGGATCAACTCCGCGCGGCTCAGCACCTCGCGGTCGTCGCCGGGCGACCAGCCGAGCAGGGCCAGGTAATTGAGCAACGCCGCGGACAGGTAACCCTGCGCGCGGAAGTCGCCCACGTAGGCCGCGCCGTCGCGCTTGCTGTACGGCTTGCCCTGCGCATTGACGATCATCGGCAGGTGCGCGTACTTCGGCACGGGCGCGCCCAGGGCCCGGAACAGCGCGATGTGCCGGAAGGTGTTCGCCACGTGGTCGTCGCCGCGGATCACGTGCGTGACCTGCATGGCGATGTCGTCCACGACGTTGGCGAGGTGAAACACCGGCGTGCTGTCGGAGCGGACGATGACGAAGTCCGGCAGGTCGGCAGCTTGCTTGACCAGGTCGCCCTTGATCTCGTCGTGGAAGCTCAGGTCCGTACCGGGCATGCGGAAGAGCACGCACTCGCCCTGGCCGGTGCCCCCCTTGTCCGTCCGGTAGGCGCACCCCCGGCGCAGCAGCTCCTCGGCGGCGGCGAGGTGGGCCGCGGTCCGGGCGGACTGGTACAGCGGCGGCTCGTCGGGATTCAGGTCCAGCCAGGCCAGGGCGTCGAGCACAGTCTGCAGCGCCGCCGGCGTGGAGCGCGCGCGGTCGGTATCCTCAATGCGCAGCAGAAACTTTCCACCGGTGTGGCGGGCAAACAGCCAGTTGTAAATGGCCGCGCGGATGTTGCCGATGTGCACCTGCCCGGTCGGGCTCGGCGCGAATCTGGTGCGAACGGTCATAGACGGCTCTCCTTTGCCCGGCGGATAACCAAACTTTTTTATACTTTAACCCGCCGGCGCGGCATTTCCAAGCCCAGCCTGACCTTCTCGTCATTTCAGCATTGCAGCGGGGGGCGGATGCCTTTATGCTCGTAGCCAGCGGTTTTTTTCAGGTGTGCACAGGACAAACAGGGCCATGGATCATAAGCCGTTTTCAGCGCGCGTTCAGGAGTTGGTGTACAACGTGGAAGTGGGCGTCGGCTTGCGCCTGATCCAGGGCGGCTTGTGTATCCTCGGCCTGATCGCGGTGATGTTGCTGTTCACCGCCACCCATTTCAAGGGCCTGAAGGAAGCGGAGGCCATGGATTACGCCCAACTGGGGCGCAGCCTGATGCAAACCCACCGCCTGCAGACGCAGGTCATCCGGCCGGCGTCGATGTGGTATTTGATCGAGCACTCGCGGCAGCACAACCCGCAAATGGAGGCGCATCCGGACATTGTCCACCCGCCATTGTATCCGGCCTTGCTGGCCCTGGGCTTTTCCGCGCCGGTCACGCGGAAGTCCTTCGACAACCCCACCATCTCCGGTGTGTTCAGACCGGAACAGTGGGTCATCGTGCCGTTGGGGCACGCCTGTACGCTGCTGACCGGCCTGCTGGTGCTTCTGTTGGGCCGGCGCTTGTTCGACTGGAACCACGGTCTGCTGGCCGCCACAGCGTTTTTCCTGAGCGCCTCGGTCTGGCAGCTCAGCATCTCCGGCCTGAATCTTTCGCTGACAGTGCTGCTGTCGGTGGCGGCCTGGTATTTCGCCCTCATCGCCGTGGAGCGCTGGCAGGAAGGCGCGCCCCTCCGCCGGTGGATGGTGTTTTATCTCCTGGCCCTGCTCGCGGTCACGGCCGGGTTTTACACGCGCTATATCACGGCGTTGCTGGTGCCGCCGCTCGCGCTGTTCATCGGCTTCGCCATGCGCCGGGAGCGCGGCTGGACGTGGGCCGCGGTGTTTGTCGGACTGTATCTCACCGCCATCACGCCGTGGCTGATGCGCAACGTCCTTGTCAGCGGCGGGACCTTCGGCCTGGCGCCCTACCTGGCGCTGAACAACACCCGGCTGTTCGATGGCGAAGCCTTCGAGCGCTCCATCGCGCCCGTTCTGCAGGCCGGGCGCGTTTTCAATGCGCTCGAGATCAAGTGGCTCGTCAATTTTGCCGCCTTTTACGCGCAGCCGTTGCGCACCATCGGGGAGGGCCTGTTTGTTTGCTTCTTCCTGACCTCGTTTTTCTTCCAGTTCAGCCGGCCCGTGGTCAACCTCTTCCGCTGGTGCCTGAGCTTGGCGCTGCTGCAGTTGCTGCTGATCGCGCCGCTGTACGGCGAGACCACGTGGCGCTCGATCGCCGTTTTCTGGCCCCTGGCCATCCTGTATGGGCTGGCTTTTTTCCTGGTCCTGCTGCACCGGCTGCATCTGACCTACCGGATATTGCACCGGGGCGCCATCGGCCTGTTCCTGTTCCTGGGTGCGCTGCCGCTGATTTTGACGTTGCTGCCGCCGCGCGAGGAACCGCCCTATCCGCCGTACCACCCGCCCTTTGTCAAACACGTCAGCTTGATCCTGAAAACCAACGAGCTGATGTGCACTGACATGCCCTGGGCCACCGCCTGGTACGGCCAGCGTTCCTCCCTCTTCCTACCGGCCACCCTGGAAGATTATTACGAGATCAACGACTCGACCAAGCGCATCTCCGGCCTCTATTTCACCACGCTCACCCGCGACAAACCGTATGTCCGCCAGTTGCTCACCGGCCCTTATCGGAGCTGGTTCCCCCTGCTCGAAGGGCGCATTCCGTCCGACTTCGCGCTCAACCAGGGTTTCCCGTTGAACAACATGGATCAACTGTTTCTCACCGATCGCACCCGCTATGGCGAATAACCGGCGGGGCGCGTTCCTGGGCGCAATTTTTTATCGCGCCCGGTTCCTTTTTTCGGCATAGTCACCCACATGTTTTTCCGGGGCCAGCCAGATACCCCAGCGCGCAACGACCACCGTACCAGCCAGCGCCGCCGGGAGTTCAAAAAGCTGGCGCGGGTCATGCTGATCTTGAGCGTGCTGTGCGTCGTCGTCAGCGTGCTGTTTATCGCCATCAGTTTTTTCGCCGCGCCGGCGTCGGCCGGACACCAACGTCGGCTCAGCCTGGCCTTTCTCACCGCGGGGATGCTCCTGCTGGCCCTGTGGTGGTTTTCGGAATGGATCCGGCCGCGCCTGTTCCGGCACACCCGGCAGTCCTATTTCAAGCCGGCGTTGACCGAGGCGCCTCCCATGGATGTGCGCCGGGACGTCCACCAGCGCGTCACGCGCCGGGACGGTTCCGCGCTGATCCTGCTGCTGATCCTGCTGGGCGGACTGGCGGGGCTTGTGGTGCACATCCAACTGACCGCCCGGCACCAGGTGCTGCGCGCTGAGCGCGCACTGCTGCGGATGCGCCTGCATCAGGCGGCCGCCGCCGGCGTGCAGGCGGCGCTCCAGCGGCTGGCCGAAGATGACGACCGACTGGCAGATCATCTGCGCGAGGCCTGGGCCGTCCCGCAGATCGTCACCAACCCCGCCGGCGTCGTGGTCCGCGTCAACATGCTCGACGAAAATCGCTTCTTCGACTGGAACAACCTGTCCCTTCCGGTCACCGGGCCCGCGGCCCGCTCGGCGGCGGACATGGCCTTGGACCTGCTGACGCTCTGCGGCGATTTCGCGCCCATCGAAAAGGTCGAGGCGCTCAGCGACTGGGTCAACGCCACCGCGCCGGGCCTGGCGCAGACACCCTATTACCGGCAACTGCTGCCCCCCTACCAGGCGGCCAAGCGCCCGTTGTACGCCTGGAACGAACTGCTTTGGATCCGCGGGTTCAACCGCGGCTTGTTCGCCCGGCGCGAACGCAACGCGCTGACCCCCGGCCTCGCCGAGCCGCTGGATTGTTTTACCGTCATTCCGGCGCCACGACAGCAGCCGGCGCGCGTCAACGTCAACACCGCTGGCCGCGCCGTGTTGCTGGGTGTGCTCGGCCTGGAACGCGGCGCCGCCGTCCAGGCGCTCCTCGCGCTGCGCGAAGGCGGCCCGATCCGCTCCCTGCGGGCGGCGGAACGGCTGGTCGAGCCCCGGATGCGGGAGGTGCTGTCGCGCTACCTCGACGTGAAGAGCCTGTATTTCCGGATCGAGGCCGAAGCCGCCAGCCGAGAGCAAACCGAGCGGATCCAGGTGCTGGTCCGGCGCGGCGACCAAGGCGGGCTTGACATCGTGCAATGGATCTTCCGGGATATCCCCCGTGTTTGACATCCCCATACTCCGGCGGCGCGTGGCCTATGGCGCGGATCTGGACGGTGGACACCTGACGCTGGTCAAGGTCGAAGCCGCCGGCCGCGGCCGGCGCGTCACCATCCTGTTCCAGGGGCCCGCCGCACCCGGCGAGCCCCGGTTGGCCACCTGCGCGGCGGACGTGCGCCGCGATATCGCCCAGGGCCGGGCCACGCTGGCCGCCCTGCTGCCCGCGTCGGACGGTTTTGCCCGCTGGCTGGAGACGCCGCTCCGTTCGGCTGTCAAGGCGCGCAAGGTGCTGCCGTCGCTCCTCGACGTCCAACTGCCCTTTCCGCTGGAAGCCTGTCTGTACCAGTTTCCGGCCGTCCGTCTGGACGCCGCTGGCCGGGTGCGCGCGCTGGCGGTCGCCGCGCGGCGCGATGTCATCGTCGGGCAGCTCGACCGATTCCGCGCGCTCGGCCTGGACCCGGTGGCACTCGACCACGAGGGGCTCGCCCTGTGGACGCACAGCCTGGCGGAGTTGCCGCTGGAACCGCCGGCGTTGCGCGTGGTGGCGCACCTCGGCGCCGCCCGCACGGCGCTCGTGACGGGGGACGGCGGCCACCTGCCCGGTATGCACGGCATTCGGCTCGGGGCGGACGAGCTCGGCGCGGCCGATGCGCCGGCGCGGCGTCAGTGGACCAGCCGCGTTCAACAGATTTTGCGCGCCGCGCAACCGGAAGCTGGCGCCGCGCGCGCCATCCAGTGGTTGTGGACCGGACCCGGCGCCGTGCGCGCGGACCTGCTGGCGGACTTGCAGGCGGCGCTCGGTATCTCCGGCACCATCTTGTTTACGATGGTGGACGATCCGGCGACGTTTCTGGCCCGTGCCGCTGCGGCCCGCCAGATGCGGCCCGGCGCTCTGCCTTGCAACCTGCGGTGCACCGAGCTGACCCACACAGCGATCCGGCAGCAGCGCGCCCGCCGCCGCCGCCAGGCGGCGCTGGCGGTCCTGGGCGCCGGCCTGCTGCTGTGCGGATTGAACGCCGGCTGGCACGGCTGGTGCGGCCGGCGCGAGGCACAAACCCAGGTCGAGCTGGCGGCGCTGGCCCGGCAGCTCGCCCAGACCGCCCACGTGCCGCCCGGCCAGGAAGTCCTTACCGTCCAGCGTGCGTTGAAAAAACAGGCCGCGGAAACCCAGCCGTTCCGCGCCGCGTTCCGGCCCGCGTTGAGCCGCGACCTGGCCGAGACGCTCGCCGTTGCGCGCCAGCACCGCCTGACGCTGGACACCCTCACCCATGACGGCAAGGCGCTGATCCTGCGCGGCGCCACCAGCGACTGGAACCGCTGCGATCCGCTTGCCGCCAGCCTGCGCGGCCTCGGCTATACCGTCGAGCTGTCCCGCGAAGAAGCGGGGGCCGACGAAATCATCCGCTTTACCCTGCAAGGGAGCCGCAAGCCATGAGCGCGCCCGGCCGCAACCCTTCCCTGGCGACCGGGCCCGCGGCCGCACCGCGCGCGCCGGCGCCGGATGCTTTCCGCTGGCTGGCGGGCGCCGCCCTGGCCGTGCTGGCCGCCGGCTTGCTGTTCTCGGCCCATTCGCTCGTCACGATGTCCGCCGACCTGTCCCGCATTCAGCGCCGCGCCGCCGATGTGGCCACCCTGCGGCGGCTGGAAGCCGGCTGGCGAAGCGATCAACAGGCCGTGCAACAATTCGAGCAATTACGCACCCGCCAGCCGGCGTCCCTGGCGGAGCTCGTCGCGAAGCACGTGCCCAGCGGGACGCACGCCCTCCGCTTGCGCGAATCCGTCCCTGCCGCTGCAGGGTGGACCCTGCGCCGGGCGGAAGTGAAGCTGGAAACGATTCGCTTGGCGGAGCTCACCGCCCTGCTGGCCGCCGCCGAGCGCGGCCGCCCACCCTGGCGGCTGGCGGAGTTTGACCTCGCCGCGGCGGACACCGCCGGCATCGGCCGCGCGACGCTCGTGTTCGAGGCGCTGGAAAAAAAGGATGCCGCGGCACCTGCCGCGCCGGCGCCCGCAACGCCGGTGGTCCCGCTCCCGGCGGCCCCGGCGTCGCCCACGTCCAGCCCCGCCGCCGTGCCCTAGCATGAAGACGATCCAATACCTGCACGGCGGAAAGCTTGGAAAAGGGCGGCGGGAGGAGTAGCTTGTGGCCGGTTCCTTACGGGAGCACGCAATGAAAAAGAAAAAACCAGCAGCCTGCCTGGCAAGCAACATGGAATACAGCCTGTGCCGGACGGCGCAGGCGTTGCTGCCGCTGTTTGCCACCCGGGACGGCGACCGCCCGGAGAGCCTGCTGACCAATTATCCGAATCCGACGCCGATCATCGAGGCGCTGCGCACGCTGATTGATATTCTTTTCCCCGGCAAGATGTCGGCCGGTCCCGTGACGGCGGACGAGCTGGGCATTTTCCTGGTGCGGCGGCTGAGCGAAACCTGGCGGCTGCTGCGGCCGGAGATCGAGCGGGCCGTGCCGTTCCGCTGGCTGGGCGCGGCGGCGCGGAGCGAGCGCCAGGCCCGGCGCAGCGATGCGCGGCGGGAGGCGGTCCGCGTGATGAATGCCTTCTATGCCCGGCTGCCGCAGGTGCGCGCCATGCTGATCGAGGACGTGCGCGCGGCCTACGAGGGCGACCCGGCGGCGCTGACCTATGCCGAGGTGCAGCTCGCGTACCCCGGCCTGCTGGCCATCGCGTCGCACCGGCTGGCCCACGAGTTGTACCGGCTGGCGGTGCCCATCGTGCCCCGGATCATGAGCGAGTGGACGCACGCGCAGACGGGCGTGGACATCAACCCGGGCGCACAGATCGGCCACGGTTTCTTCATTGATCACGGCACGGGCGTGGTGATCGGCGAAACGGCGCACATCGGCAACCGCGTGAAGCTCTACCAGGGCGTGACGCTCGGCGCCAAGAGCTTCCCGCTGGACAAGCACGGCCATCCGATCAAGCACATCCAGCGCCATCCGACGGTGGAGGACAACGTCGTGATCTATTCCAACGCCACGATCCTGGGCGGCGACACCGTCATCGGCCGCGGCTCGACGATCGGCGGCAACGTCTTCCTGATGGACAGCGTGCCGCCCAACAGCTTCGTCACCGGTGAACATCCGGAACTGCGTGTCAAACCCCGGCGCGGGAAAAAAGGGTAACGAGTCCGGCCGGAACGTTTACACGTTCCGCTCCGCAGAAGGAAATGATCCCCTGCCCTCGGGCGTCAGCCAGCTCGGACGGATGATGCGGGCGCCCAAAGAAAGACGCGGGACAAGGATGTCCCGCTCACAAGAAGCCCTTGTGCAGTCCGTGATCGGGGTCCTTCCGTATTCTGCCTCCTGTCTCCTGACTTCTGAATTCTGTCTACTGCACTTCATGAATCTATACGACGCATTATATCAATATAATATTTTGTAATTGAATATATTACATAAAAATAGCTATTTTAGCAAAATTTTAGTTGCAACCCAAAATAGTAACCCTATAATCGGCGGCATGAAAACTACTACCGCCGACAAGATCGCCAGCTATCAAACGCTGAAACGTGTTGGTCAATGCCTGTACCGCGCCCAGGAATCGGACACGTATTATGCCATCCTGAAGCGCGCTGGCAAGCAAATCAAACGTTCGCTCAAGACCTCGGACCAAGCCCTGGCCAAGCGCCGCTTGGCTGAATTGCGGGACAAAGCGGCACGGCTGAACAGCAGCGATGCCAGCCGCACTACGTTCGAGGCGTTGGCCAGCCGGTGGTTGGAAGCCGCCGGGGCCTCCATGAAGCGGTCATCGTACGAGCGCCAATGTTGGGTGATCCAGTCGCTCAACCGATACATCGGGACTGTACTTGTGCGGGGAATATCCAAAGCCATGATCGAACAATGGGCCGCGCAACGCATCAAAGAAGCCTCCGCGCGCACGGTCAATTTTGAGCGGCAAACCCTGATCCGCATCCTGGCCTATGCCATGCGGGATGGTCTGATCCTGGACAATCCGGCATTGGTGCTCAAGCGCATGCAGGAAGCCCGGCACAAGGTCATAATCCCGTCTCGGGATGAATTCCGGCGGCTGGTGGCCACCATGCGGCAGGAACACGCCTTGGCGCAGCCAGGGGCCGATCTCTGCGAATTCCTGGCCTATAGCGGCTGCCAGCGCGGGGAGGCCACGGCCGTGACCTGGGGCGACGTGAATTTCGAGGGCAGAACCTTTACCGTGACCGGTGGCGAAACCGGCACCAAGAACCATGAGGCGCGGGTCGTCCCTCTATTCCCGGCCCTGGAAAAGTACTTGCTTACGTTGAAAGCCGCCCTGCCACACCCGCCGGCGGCTGCAGACAGAATCATCACCATCCGGAACGCCCAGACATCCATCGACAACGCGTGCAAGAAAGCCGGGTTGCCGCACTTTTCGCATCATTCGCTGCGGCATTTCTTCTGTAGCAATGCCATCGAGGCCGGCATAGATTTCAAGGCCATTGCCGGCTGGCTGGGCCACAAGGACGGCGGCTTGTTGGTGGCCAGAACCTACGGGCATTTGCGCGACGAGCACAGCGCGGCCATGGCGCAGCGGATGACGTTCGGGGCCGATGAGGAGTCCGCCGGCCTGCGTGAAAAGGCGCAGCCTACAAACGCTTAGTTTGCTTGAGCTTAGGCCATTAAGGGTCGTTTCGCGGGATGAACAGGCGAGGAGGGGGCACGCGCCGCGCGCAGCGCGGCGCGGCCCCCTAACCTTGTTCTCTCTGGAACAATTCAAAAAACAGGCCATTCCCCCCCATAAAATGATAGGTTTTGAAGTTGCGCTCTACATCGTGCAATCCAGGGGCATTCGCAGGCGGGAGAGCAACTAAGCGAGAATACTCCCCGATCTGCTCCTGTCGTCCAGACTCGACGGTTGTTGTCTGCTGGTCCCAAGCCACCGTCCTGACCATCGCCGGGGCCTCCAGTAACACCCCCCCCTAAACGTTCAATGGGACACCTTCACCGGCGGTGAAGACTGGTTCGAGTGGTGCTCCTACGTGGACTGGGGCGCCGGCTGGACCTCGTTGCGAGCCGATTTGGAGCGGGCCAAAACCATCGCACAGAACAAGAAATTCGCAAAATGGGTTCGTTTTACCGCAGGGCCTGTGAATCGAAGGAACCGGGGACGAGCCGCGGTCCTGCCGCTATGGTTGGCCGTGGAACGGGGTTTCGCAGCATGGGCCGGGGCGCCTGCCGGCGAGTCGTTGAACCCCCTGGATCGCCTGGGCGTTGATGTACGGCACAGTCGTGCCGATCGGCGGTGGCGCGATATGCGGCAGTGACCCGCACAAGGTTGACCGCTGCGATGAGCTACGTGCGCGCCAGGCGGCGAAGAAGTTGGTTCGGGCATCCGGCGGCGCCGACTGCCTCAGAACGCGCGATCTGCCGGAAGCCGATTGCCAATACTAATTGTCTTCCCCGCCGCGGTGCCCTAGGATGGCGGCATGCGGCTGCGGCACACCACCGGATGGCGCTGGAGCGTTGGTCTTGGACTGCTCGCCGGCGTGCCGGCCGCGCGAGCGCAGGCGCCCGGCAGTGGCGCGAACCTGGGCGTATCGCGCGAGATTACGGTGGCGTCGCGCGCCGGCGGGCCTGAGACCCCGCCACTGCTGTCTGGCCTGCAGCCGTTCTTCGCCGCCGGCGCGCGCTGGCAGCCGGACGCGGACTGGTTCGACAACAACCGTGTGGACATCAGCCGGGCAACGTTGTCCGGTGGTCTGCGCTTCCGGCTGGGTCCGGCGGCGCTGGGCAGTGTCGCGGTGGATTACGAGCCCAGCCAGTACCGTTTTGCCAGCGGCGCGGATCAGGCGTTCCTGCGTCTGCCAGATACGGCCCGCATGACGCGCCTCACCGCCGGCGGTGCGCTGCCGCTGGATCCGTCGTGGTCGCTATTTGCGGCTGGCGATGTCGGCTGGGCGCTGGTCAACGGCGCGGCGGCGACGGACGGCTGCACGTACGGCGGCCTGGTGAGCGCGCGCAAGCAATGCACGACCAACGTGGCTGTGACCCTCGGCCTGTTCGTGCATACGCGATTGGCGGCCAGCGCGCGCTTGCTACCGATCCCCGGTATCGAGTGGCAGATCAACGACCGGCTGGGCCTGCGCACCGCCCAGGGGCTGGTGCTGACGTACCGGCTGGACGCGCGGCGCCGGTGGCAGGTAGACGGTTCACTGCTGGTGGAAAACCGTGAGTATCGGCTGCCGGCCGATAGCCCTTTGAGTGACGGTGTCTTCCGCGACCGCGGCGTGCCTCTACTTGTGGGCTTGCGCTATACGCCGCAGCCCGGGATGTTCGTCTACGTCTTTGGCGGTGGCTGGATCTGGCAGGAATTCCGCATCACCGACCGGCCGGATATGTCCGATCTCACCGCGTCGTCGCATCTGGCCCCGCTATGGGGCGCTCAGGCCGGGCTGCGCTTCTGATGCGCCGCCGTATTCACGAGGGCGCGCGTGGCTCGCATCCAATATGTCCTCAAGCGTCAACTCCGCGGCATGCTGACCGCGAGTTGCCAGTCGTCGATGTATCCCGTCGAGAATCCGGCGTCGCAATACGCGAAGTAGTAGTTCCACTTGCGCTGAAACGCGGTGTCGAAACCCATCCGGCTCAGGTCCCCGGCACCGGCATTGAACCGCTCGCGCCACGCTCGCAGCGTGGCCGAATAGTGCCTGCCGATGCTGTCGGCCCGTTCGACGCGCAGCCCCGCTGCCTGCATGGCCGCGGCAAGGATCGCGCGCGAAGGCAGCAACCCCCCCGGGAAGATGTGCTTCTGAATCCAGTCAGGGTTGCGCCGATACGACTCGTAGCGTTCGTCGGGAATCGTGATGACCTGTAAAACCAACCGACCTCCCGGCTTGAGCCCTTCGGCGCATTTGCGGAAGAAGATCTCGAAGTACTCGTGCCCCACCGCCTCCAGCATCTCGATGGAGACGATTCGGTCGTATTGTCCTTCCAGATGCCGGTAGTCCATCAGCCGCAGCTCGATCCGATCTGTGAGTCCCGCGGCCTTCACGCGCTCCTGCGCGAGTTGGAGTTGGGCCTGCGAGATCGTAATGCCCGTAACCCGGCAACCGGTCCGGCGCACCACCTCGATGGCGAATCCGCCCCAGCCGCAGCCGATCTCCAAAACATGGTGCTCGGAGCCAATTCCGGCCAGGTCCGCGATCCGTCGGATCTTGGCAAGCTGTGCGTCGGCCAGCGTCTGGTCCGGCCGCTCGAACAGGGCGCAGGAGTACTGCAGCGTTTCGGGGTCCAACCACAGACGGTAGAAGTCGTTGCCCAGGTCGTAGTGTGCGCGAATGTTACGGCGGCTCCCTCGCGGCGTATTGCGCCGGCGGGCGTGGAGGATGCGGTTAGCAAGGCGACCAACGACGCTGGGGTTCAACGCCGCGGCGTCCAGCGCCGCCATGTTCTTCACCAGAAGCGCGATCAGCGCTGTCAGGTCGTCCACTGTCCACTCGCCGGCCGTGAACGACTCCCCGAACCCAATATCGCCGTCGAGTACGAGACGCGGGAAGAAACGGTAATTCCAAACCCGCAGCGTGGACGCGGCCGGCGCCGAAGCATCCCCGAACGTCCACGCCGCGCCGTCGGGAAGCAGGACGACGAGCCGTCCTTCTCTTAGCCCGGAGAGCAGTCGCCGTACCGTCCGCATGCACCACAGTTCAATGCGCGCCGGCGGCGGAATCGCGATGGTCAGGGGATGCGAGGGGTTGGGTTTGCGGTGGATGGGCAACTTGCGCCGGTAGTGCAGCAGGCACGCCTGCCAGGCGATCCGCGGCAGATTGGAGACAATCCGGAACGGGTGGCGCAGCACGCGGCCGAGCAGCGTTCTAGAGTCGAGCGGTGCCGCGTCGCCCCAGAGCGCCGCCGTGAGGACTTTCTCGCCGTCGCGGATCAGGTCGATCGTCATCCGCATGCTCGGCCCGAGATTCGACAGACTGAACTCGTAGTGGCCGCGCATGTCGTTGAAGGGCGAGACATGGAATTGCTTGGCGTACCGGAACCGTAGCGGGAAACGGGCCTGTTCGCCTTCCGGCTCGCGCAGGATGTAGAGGTGGCGCTCGCCGAAGGTGTTATTGACCTCGGCGACAACGCAGCGCACCGATCCATCCGCCCGGTAGCAGTAGTGGAAACTCACGGGGTTGAACACGTGGCCGAACATGCGCGGCATGGTCAGCAGTTCCACACGCGTGATGCCGTCGTCGCAGCCCGCTTCCCGCAGGAACCGCATCAGCCGTTCCCGGATCGTCCCTTCACCGCGCAGGTAGTCCCGGTCATGCAGGGATACCAGGGCCGGGCGGTTGTAGCCAAACCCGCGGACCTCGCGGTCGAGTCGAGGTAACTCGTCAAGGTCGAAGGCGAACGTAAACACCGGGTAGCCAAAACGGTGTGGCACCGGTGCATACCGGGCGTGCATGGCGTTGGCGATGTACAGGCGCGATTTCACAGGTCTAGTCCGAAGCCTCGAACAAGCTCTACCGCGGAGCGAACGGCATCCTCATGAAAGCCATAGCCGAAATAGCTGCCGCAATACCATGTACGACGTTTCCCGTTTAGCGAGGGCAGTTCCGCCTGGGACGCGAGCGCTTCCCGGGAATACGTCGGATGGTGGTAGACCGTGCGCATGACCACGCGGTCTGCCGCCAACGGCGCCTGGCGGTTGAGGGACACGAACAGCGGTGCGCTCGTCTGCAGCCCCTGCAGGCGGTTCATCCAATACGACAAAGCGGCCGGCCCCGCCGGGTCGCTGCCGCGCTCCCGGGTGTAGTTCCAAGAGGACCAGATCCGGTGCAGCGGCGGCATCGCGGATGTGTCCGTGTGCAGCACCGTGTCGTTGGGCTGATACACCCAGGCGCCCAGCAGGCGGCGTTCAGCGCCGGATGGGTCCGCCAGCATGCCTAACGCTTCATCAGCGTGGGCGGCGATGACCACCTCGTCGAACTCGCCAACCGCGCCCGCCGCCGTGGCCAGGGCGACGCGGTCCTCGAAGCGGCGGACGGATGCGATGGGTGCGCACAAGCGAACCTCGCCCCTGAAATCCGCGAGCATGCGCTTGACGTAGCTGTGACTGCCGCCCATAACGGTCCGCCATTGCGGTCGTTCATTGACCGTCAATAAACCGTGGTTGTGAAAGAACTGCAGGAACGGGTCCGCCGGGAACTCCATCATCCGTGCGTCCGGCGTGGACCAGATGGCTGCCGCCATCGGGACGAGGTGGTGCCGGACGAACATCTCCGAGTATCGGCGGCGCTGCAGATAGTCGCCGAGCGGCTGCTCCCGCAACCCGCCGGCGGCCAGGTCGCGCTCGGCCTCTCGGAAGAACCGAAAGATCTCGCGCACCATCCGGAGGAACGCCGGTCGTACCAGGTTGCGCCGCTGAGCGAAGAGGCCGTTCAGTCCACCGCCCGAGTACTGCAGTCCCGTGCGCTCGTCCCAATAGCTGAACGACATCTCGCTGTCGCGAAGTTGGACGCCCAGTTGTTCGAGCAGCCGTGTCAGGAGCGGGTAGTTGCGGTGGTTCATGACGATGAACCCTGTGTCCACGGGCGTGCCTTTGTCCGGGCCATCGGGGAGGATCACCGTATGCGTATGACCGCCCGCGTAGTCGTTCTGCTCGAAGAGCGTGACGTGGTGCCGGCGCTGCAGGATATAGGCGGCGGTGAGCCCCGCCACACCCGCGCCGACTACGGCGATCTTGGATGGGGACTGAGACATGACAGGTGAGTCTATCAGAGCGGGTGGCCGATTCAAGATACGCTTTGATTCTGTGGTCGGATGAGGTAGGCTTGTGGCGGAAATAGTTATGGTAGAGTCGGTACCTCAGGAGGGGCGGCCATGAGGAAGTTGCTGATGATCGGGTTGGCGATTGGGTGGATAGCAACGGGGGTCTGCTTACATGGGGAGGCGGCTATGACGAATATATACGACTTCACGATGCAGGACATCGACGGAAAGGCCGTGAGCCTGGCGGCCTTCAAGGGCAAGGTGCTGCTGATGGTCAACGTGGCCAGCAAGTGCGGTTTCACGGGACAGTACGCGGGGCTGGAAAAACTTTACAGCACCTACACGAACCGCGGCTTCGTCGTGCTCGGCTTTCCGGCAAACGATTTTCTGGGTCAGGAACCTGGAACGGAGGCCGAGATCAAGAGCTTCTGCACGCTGACCTATGGCGTGACCTTCCCGATGTTCGCGAAGATCGCGGTGAAGGGCAAGGACATCCACCCGCTCTATGCGTTCCTCACCTCGAAGGAAACCAACCCCCATTTCGGCGGCGCGATTTCATGGAACTTCAACAAGTTTCTGATCGGGCGGGACGGCGCGATCGTGGGGCGGTTTGGCAGCCGGACGAAACCCGACGACAAGGAACTCGTCACGGCAGTGGAGCAGGCGCTTCAGGCAAAGGATTGAGACGATCTCTCAGAGGGGACCACTGCTACTGACCTTGGACATCGCGGCGTCCCGCTGAGGGGCAGAACCATGACGTGGTCGCGCATGATACTTGAGGCGCGATGCAGTCGCGAACCGGGACAGCGTCGCGACGGGCCGCATTCCTTAAACCCGCGGACTTCCCCGCCGGGTGGCGGGGTTGGGCTTTCAACGTCGGAGTTGAGACAAGAGCCAAGACCTCGGCTGTCGAGAGACCCCAATGCACCTTGAATCGCGAGGCCTGAATGACAGCGGGTTCTGAATTGATTCTGGTTACTGGTGCAACCGGCTACGTGGGCGGTCGACTCGTCCCCCGCCTGCTCGCGGCCGACTATCGCGTGCGCTGCCTGGTCCGCGATCCGGCTCGCCTGAAGGGGCGTGCCTGGCTCTCGCAGGTGGAATTCGCGCAGGGCGACATGCTGCAGCCCGAGATGCTGGTCGCAACCATGCGTGGGGTGCGTGCCCCGCCGACTTCAAGAAGCTGGGTTTCGTTTTGAGTTCGGCGGCTTAGATCAAGCGCGTCGAGATCTCCTTGGGTCGGACTGACAGCGGTCACTTCTCGTTGCGTAGCTTCCGGAATCCGAGCGTCACCTCGCCCAACCGGAAGCCCCATTTGCTCATGGTGGCGCGGTTGAGCATGACTTCATCGTCCATCAGAAACATCCAGTCGTCGAACTTCACGTTGTATACCTTCTTGCCGACCGGCAGAGCCAGCGTGTAGCGCCAGTTCAAGGCGTTGCCGAAGGCCTCGCCCTGCGCGACACCCACCACGTCATCTGCCGTTCCGGTGTAGCGGTTGGCGTCCAGCTTGGTGATCGTCCAGACGCGCCGCTGCGTGGACCCATCGGAAAAGACGAAATCCTCTTCCAGCCGACCGACGTTGTTGCTCCACGTGCCGACCATCTTTACGTGAAACCGCTTCACCACCACGCCTTTCCGGTTCTGGAACATGCCCCACGCTTCCAGCGGGCCCTCCATGTAGCGGCTCAGATCCAGCGCCGGCTTCTCCTTCTCGTATTGCCGCGGCGAGACTGACGCGCATCCCCCGCAGACCAAACCCGCACTGATCAGACACAAGAATCTCCTCATCGGTTCATCCTCCGTTCTCATTCTATTTCACGCCCAGTAACCCGTTTCGCACTTCAGGATAGCGGCACTTCGCATCCAGCCAGATGGCGAAGAAGGCCGGACCAAACGCGGGATCAGGGACTTCGCCCAGAAGGCGGTCCCCGAAGTAAAACTGCGTCGGACCATTCTGACGCATGAATGCCGTCAGACGATCATCAGGCTTCAAGTCCGGCCACAGCAAATCGAGTTGTTTGATCCACTGTGCGCGCTGAGCGCTTTCACCCTTGCCCAGTCGCACCCACTCCTTGCGTGTGGTGTCCAGCAGGCGCTGGTGTTTGATGGAGATATTGTACCGGATGCTGAGCACGGCTGTGCTGTTCGTCGTGTAGGCGGCTTCCTGGGCGTAGAGCGCGATGTCATACACATGCAGGCTGAACCAGTGCAGCGTGGCGGCCCCAACTGGCTTGAGATCGGGCTTGACCTCGCGCAGCGGGGCCGGCAACGCAGCCGCGCCGAGCGCGTCGGCTGCCATGAGGGCTCCCAGGAGAATCCACGCCCTGTGTCGTCGGATCATCATCTTGCCTCCTGTGATGTCCTGCCAAGGAAGCGGCTTCCGTGCGCCAGCCAGACGAACAGCGGCATTACGACAGCCCAGGCAATAGCCAAAGCCGCCACGCTAAAGGCGCGGTTGGCGGGCAGGCTAGCGGCGCCGAGTTTGGCTCCGCCCAAGTAACTCAGCGGGCCAGCCACAGCGCCCAGCAGAGCCGCCAGCCAGAACCGGCCAGCCAGCCAGTTCAGTGATCCGCGAAGGATTACCCCGAGCAGGCCCCACAGCGCCGCCAGCCACAGCGGGCACAGGTGGGGGAACCGCGGAGAGCCGACCAGCGAGAACACGCCCAGGTGCAGATGCACGGTGTCAATACAGAAACCGATCAAAGCCACCGCTAGGAGCAGGCGCAGATCGCCTGCCCGATCTGCGCTGAACCACCAGAGGCTCAACCCCACAGCCGCAGTTGCCGTCGCGAAGGCGACGAAGGGGCGGCCGTGGGAGGCGGTGAGCACACTGACGAACCACCCGGCCTGGAACAACGCAAAGTTGAGGATCTTGTGTATCACGACCTACGGCTTTCGGGGAAACCACGGAAAGAACATGTTGGTTGTTCGCTGGTATTCCTGATACTCAGGCCGGTCTTTGTACTTGGCCTCCAACATGGGAATGCCGGACACGCGCAGGAGAAGAAAATCGATCAGCACCGGACTGATCAACGCCCACCAGCCACAGGGCACATTGAGCGCAATCAAGAAGCAGCCCCACCACAGCGTCGCTTCGCCGAAGTAGTTGGGATGCCGGCAGAGGCGCCACATACCGCAGCGCATGACCCGCCCCTGGTTGGCGGGGTTCTTCATGAACCGCAGCAATTGGTAATCGCCCACGGCCTCGAAGAGGAATCCCAGCATCCAAATGCCAACTCCCAGAGCGTCCAGAGCGCCAAGCGGGCCGCCTCGACGGGCGTTAACGCACAGGATCGGAGTGCAGACCAGAAGCATGACCGCGCCCTGCAATATGTAGATCTGGAAGTAACTGCGGACGTAGAACCAGCGGCCCCAGGTTTCGCGCCAGTTCCGGTAGCGGAAATCCTCGCCCTCGCGGCCGACGTTGCGGATCAGGATGTGCAGCGAGAGCCGCGCGCCCCACAGGAGCACGAGCGATGCGAGCAGGAGCCGCCGCGCGTCGAGGCCATCAGCCATGCCGAGCGTGAAACATACGACCAGGATGAACCCCGTTCCCCAAGCGGCGTCCATCAGTCCGTTGTCCTTCTTCCGCAGCGCCAGAAGGTGAACGAGATTCACATAGACGAAGATCACAATCGCCGCAACAAGTATCGCGTTGGCCATGGAGCTCCTTCTACACATCGAACCCGTGTGAGTCAATGCACCGCTCGAGCACGGGATACGTCTCTTTCCTCCACACCGTGCGCCCGCAGGTATCGGGCGAGGCGTTCTACCGCCAACTCCTTCGCCTTGGCTTCTACCTCGACGGTGAAATCCCTGTGCATCCACTCGGGCGGGAAATCACGAGGGTTGATGTAATCATGATGGCGGCCGGGCTTGGGTTTGCGCCACCCGTCTTTCGGGCTCGACACGTGCAAGAGCGGTTCCCGGTTCCATGTCGCCACGGCCAGATCGGTCGCCTGAGCAACGCTGTATCCATCCGGCAGGCATCGGTGATGGTGCACGTCGTAGACCAGCGGCACCCCCTCTGACCGGCAGAACGCCAGGAGATCGCGCGGGGTGTAGACCCGTTCATCGTTTTCCAGGGTCAGGCGCCTGCGAATGCGATCGGGCAACTTATGCAGCACCTTGCGCAGTCGCGCTAGAGCCGCGCGTTTGTCCCCGTAGGCGCCGCCGCCATGGATGTTGATCACATCGGCATTCACCCATTCCGCCACCTCCGCCTGATAGTCGAGTTCCGCCAAGGAACTCGCGGTGACGGTGGGATGCGGCGAACTCAGGAGGATGAACTGGTCGGGATGGAAAGTCAGCCGGAGCGCGTTGTCTTGCGCGAACCTGCCGCATTGCCGGAAAGCCGCGATGATCTGCCGCGCGCCGGGAAGATCGCACACCCGGTACCCAGTCTGGGGATGGGTCCGCAGCGGAAGGATCTGACTATTGACCCGGAAGTCGCCAATACCGTGGGTCACGCAATACTTCAGGGCTTGCAGCAGGGCCCTCCCGTTGTGAAGACACAGCGATGCGGTTTTCTCGAGGGCTGTCGCACGATCTAGGCGCATCATGGCCCGGGCGGTCGTCGTCCGGAACCGGATGGGTTCCTTGAGGAACAGACAGCAAAGCCCGAGTCGGATCATGCGCGAATGACCTCCCGCCTTTCGCCAGCAGGCCCCACATACTCAAGACGTCGGGATGGCGGTTGACGAATCATGGCTTCCCGCCCCACAGTCAGGCACAGTAGGTGCCTGAAGAATTCGAGCACTGCGGTCACGCTCAACAGGCATGTTCCGAGCCTTTCACGGGCCGAAGGACGGCCGAACAAATGGCGGTGCCGTTCCATCAGGTGCAGACACTTCTGCCGCGCCGCACGGTTGGGACTGAACAACCATGCGCTCAAGAGGATCGGGCGAAACTCCATGGCTCGTTGCCGCTGGAACCGGATGCGGTCCAGCATGTATCGGTCGTCCACGTGTCCGTTTCGCTGGTCGTACCGCAGTGTTTTCGAATCCCAGCAGAGGCCCTGCTTCTTGCGCGCTTCGAAATCCTGTACGGCCCGTTCGTAGCCGTCAATGGCGGTGCGCGCCATATTGACTATACCCGGTCCCCCGGCTTTGTACTTCCGCTGGAAGGCCCGCCAGGTCAACTCGCGCGCTTCTTCCGAGCGGAAATGGGGATGGTAGAACGCCAGCGCATTCTGGCCGCTCAATCTCGTGTAGGGGAATTGGGGAATCAGCTTGCCCTCGCTCTGGTAGCGCTCGTAAAGAGGCGTCCCCGGCAGGGGGGTGAGTTGCATGAACTGGTGCAGGTCGGTGTCCATGCCCACGGCCCACTCGATGTCGTCGTGGAGGCTCTGCCGGTCATGGTGCTCCATGAAAAGAATCGAGGAGGACATGACCGAGATGCCCTTGGATTGCAGCTCGCAAATCAGGCTGCGCACGTCGATGCCGCGTAACTTGCCGAAAATCTCTTCGCGGGTTTCCAGTCCCATCCACACGGCGCAGACACCGAGCCGCACCAGAAAATCAACGCCGACCTGCAGAATGGCTTCTGCGGATGCAAAAATCCAGAAATGGTAACTCTTGCCGTGTCGCTCCATTTCCCGCAGGAGTTCGCGCGCCCTTTCCGGCTCCTTCAGAAAGTTCTCGTCGATGACGGCGAACTCCCGGACTCCAAGTTCCTCTTCGGCTTTGTGGCAGAGGTCGAAGACACTTCTCCCCGTGGGCAGGAGGGGGATGTACTGCTTCCCGAACTTGGCCGATGTGGCGCAGAAGAAACATCCATTCGTGCAACCCAGACCGGGAAAGATGACGGCACTGTCGGTGGAAACTCCGCGATATCCATACACGTGTTTGCTGATCACCCCGTGCATGACAGGGTGCCGGATCGGGGCCTCGGTGTCATCCCCGAAGTATGCGCGCAGCCAGCGGATGCCTTCCCCGTGACACACCGCATCGTGCGGCACCAATTCCGCCAGATCAGGCAGGCTGGCACCATATCCGCCCAGAAGGATCTTCGTCATCGGACAACGGGCGCGGATGTACTCGGCCATGCGCTTGGCTTTCAACACATTGGTCTGGATGAAGGAAATCCCCACGTGCGTGTAGCCTCTGGCAACTTCCCGTTTGAACTCGTGCCAGGATGGAAAGTCCAGTACGGTGGCAGGCACGGAAATGTTCTCGGCAAGAAAGTAGAGCGGGAACGTCCAGAAACTGGCCCGTGGCGAGTGCACGTGCTGCCCGCGGGTAATCTGGTTGTTCAGCAACTCCATTTGCATGCCGAGGGCCTCCGCGTCCTTGTCTGGCACGCCGTACGGCTTGCACACGGTCGTCAGCAGTAGCCGAATCCCGGCATTCCGGCTCATGCACGCATTATTGTCGCGTTCATACATGCCCATGACAATTCGCATCATACCCGATCTGGTGCTCGCGGCCAATCACTTCAAGATTCACTTTAAGTATTTCGCGGAGAGGTCACCAATCAAAGAGTAGGAGTCACGACTTGCCCTTATCTGCGGCATGTGCGGACCGGCATCGGTGATGGCGGTGGATGCGTGGACGGTCCGTTTCGGGGTCGCGGTGACTGATGCGGTGTTGGCTCCGATGGCGGCTCACGCCGAGGATGCGGATGCGGCCAGCACGACACGGCGGCGATCAGCTCGCTGGCGGGTACGTTGGGCGCCGTGGTGGCGGCCGGGGCGGCTCTGTTCGTCATGAGGGGCGCGGAAAGCTACCCGCGCTGACCGCCAGGGTTTGCCGAGCCGCCGGAAAGCAAATGGTCCCGCC
>Ga0209048_10000027_pt1 | contig 126411 bp, 125 predicted proteins | sample FrelakmetCRP12CR_FD_187146 | JGI IMG/M metagenome (GOLD analysis project Ga0209048, IMG submission 187146) | Freshwater lake sediment microbial communities from the University of Notre Dame, USA, for methane emissions studies - CRP12 CR (SPAdes)... | ecosystem: Environmental > Aquatic >...
GTGAGGGTAAGGGGCGGAAATGCAGTGGGGCGCGGCAAACTGGGGATGGCTTGCTGATGGCATATTCGGCTGGATTGGGTAGGCGGGACTAGGCAGCCTATTGAAAACCCCCGTGGTTATTGAATGGTGGGAAGTTTTTTGTGCCTGTTAGGCTGGGTGTCTAAAATTGCTTGGCCTACTGGTAAGCCTTGTGACACAAGGGTTTCCGCTGATTCAGGCCGGGCGGGCTTATCTTTTTTATTAAGGAGAGAGAGTAGATATAAATGTTTTATTTGTAATATATAGGCAAAAAGCCGCCCTATCCCGCCTAACAGGCACAAAACCTCAATAACCACGGGGCTTGTGACAGGCCTTACCCCCGGCCTACCTCTGCCGTTTTCCGGCCTAGGTAGGCCAGGCATCTAAGAATGTCAATGCAATTGCCTAATTTCCAGTCAGGCAACCGGGAATCATTGCTAGTTAATGTTAGTGACCACTACCAGATAATCTACCCGTTTCCGATGTGCTTCTGCCCCCGTCAATGACAAAATCTCCCCGTTTCCGAAGCGATGCTGATGCAGTCTCCAAACCATGGAAATTCGGGGTAGTTTTGCAATGTCCCGATATACAGTCAGGGCGTTACGAGCGATTAGTCATTTACCATCAAAGACATAAACCGAACGGTTTCTTTCAAGGGTATCAGTAAGGGCAATTTGCCGCGTTTTCCGCCCTCATTTCCCGCTCATGATGGGCAAGGTCAGGCCCGCCGTTTGCCGCGCCGTCAGCCCGCCGTATTGTCACGTTGACAGGGGAGTATTGACAGGGCGTCCATTGTTGCCCTGAGTCAGCCCGGCCGGCCGCTGTCACTATCCTATCTGTGGCTAATCACTTCCAACACGAATGACGGAGGGCAAAGCCCGGAGGCATGAAGTGTTGGTGCTATCACAATCCTCTAGGCAAAAGAAAGGCCGCTAACCCGGAGAGGAAGCGGCCTTAAAGACAATCATGGAAAACGGGTATGCGGCCCGTAAACAGATATTCCCACATTAAATAGTCGATTGCACTATGGTTCTATCATTTAATTGCTAGTTTCTCAGTGCCAAGCGGCTTCCGATTGCCTATTATTTAGGCGTTATAGCAGAACCCAGCGGGTGCCCGAAATGCTTGAAAATTACGACGACCTTGAAGAAGAACGCCTAGCTGGGATGTTCTCCCGCGCCCGAGCAAAAGGTTATAGCCCATACGAGATTGCCTGTGCCTATGGCTGTACCCGTGACGAGGTCAAGCATTACCTTGCTATCGCCAATGAAAGCCTCGAAACCAAGAACCTGAAGAAGTTGCGCCGCCTTGAGGTCGAGAAGCTAAACCAGCTAGAGGCCATAGCTATGCGCGCCGCCGTCAATGAACAGGGCCATTTTAATCAGCAGGCGACCAAGTCCATAATCTCCATCATGCAGCAGCGCGCCCGCATTCTTGGCATGAACGCACCTTCCAAAATGGCACTGACGAGCCCAAGCGGAAAGAGGGAAGCGAATGGCAATGTCATGTTCTACATTCCGAGCAATGGAAGAGATGACCCATCTGTCATAGGCAGCGAACAGCAAACTTAATTTGCTCTAGGGGAGTGCCAGATTGATTCTTGACGCCGATGATCGAGGCTTCTAAACCAAGGAGTCAATCATGTCCCGCAAGAAGCCCATCGCCGCCGCCGTCGAAGAACCTGTCGTTGTCGCCCAGATCGAGCCGACCGTCGAACCTGAAGTCGTCGCCCCGACCGAGGAACAGGAACAACCCCCTGTGGCCACCTCGGAGCAGGAACCAGCCGCGCCAGCCAGCGAGCGCCCCGTTCAGCTCGTTCGTCGCGTCTTAAAGCAGATGCTGGCTAGCACCCCTCCCGCCAGCCGTTCCGCAATCATTGCCGAATGTGTCAAGCAAGGATGCAATCTGCATACCGCGAAGACGCAATATCAAAAATGGTATAAGAACCCCTAACAGATATTCCATTTTGTTATAAGTGCCCCGCCGTCGAAAGATGTCGGGGCATTTTTCTGCCTGTTCAATGCAAATAATTGTTGCATTCCTCGTGGGTCTTATAATATCATATATTTGCCATTTAGACAAGTAGTTTACAAAAGCTGCTTTTCGTGATAGCAACATTCCCGGGACCTTCCCCAAGACGCCACAGAGCGTAGAAACAGGTGCCTCTTAATTGAGCACTGTTTCCTTGAAAGGGGAACCGCATGAGCAATGCCCTCGCAAAAATTAACTGGCCCCCACTGCCAGTCCTCGCTCAGCATGACGCCGGTGAAACTGTTCCGGCTGTCAAGGAAGATCGCCTTCTGACCACCAAGCAAGTTGTGGTCGCAGTCGATTCCACCGTGCCAACCCTCTATCGCTGGGTTGCAGCGGGTGAATTTCCGCCGCCCGATACCCGGCACGGCAATCGCACCTTCTGGAAAGAAAGCACGGTCGAATTGTGGCTGGCTGACCGCGCGGCGCAAGAATCCATGCATAGGAAGGTCACGCGCCCGGTCTGGACGCCGTTAGTTGTAATGCGTGCCCCGGATGGGAGAATCGTCCCTATCGCCCAAGCCTCCAAAGAATAAGCGGGGCGCGGATCATGGAAAACAATATGCAGGAAGCAAGGCCGACGCACGCCGATGAAGAAAGGCTGTATCAGAAACTAGAGGAAGCCCATTCTCCAGTTCCACTTGACGGTTTGCTGATCGACAAACTGTGCGCTCGATTCACAGTTCTGGCCGCCGAGGTTCTTGGAATTAAACCCGATGCCAGGATGATTTCACGCTCCGCCCTAGAAGATGCCCTGAATCGCTGCGCCGTGACATTCAAAGGCACAGAAGAAACCTATCACATACTAATGCCAGACGGTCAATGCAGAGGGTTATCGCGGATGCGTTTTGTCAGCACCGTGGCCCCTAGCGTTCTTTCTGAAATTACCACCAAGCTATTCAAGGACACCCTTGAAGAACAGGCTGAATTGATAGCATCCGCCAGTGAAAAGGCCGATTTTAAGAAGCGTGGAAGACATATCGGTTTTAATCTGCTTGCGGACGAATTGGTGATTCACCGCTCTGCTACCGAGATGGAAGAGCGCATAGATATGTTCAGCAAAACCGGGTCCCTGACGGTCGAGGATGGGGCGCTCAAGATCTCCTTGCCATTTAAGTTGTTCAAGGTCGGGAAAAAGAATCAAGCCGTAGTAGATGACTACAAGGCGCATTTTCCGGATTTCGTTCGATTGCTCTGTCTTCTTTTGTACTCAAGGTTTGTCCCTGACCGGCGCCAATCATACCTTTGGCTTAAGGCAGAAAGCGACTGGGGCAAAGGACTACTCCTTACCATCTTCGAGAACCTCGGCATCTTGGTTGACGTTCCAGCTCCTCAACTGAACAAGATCATTGCTCAGGACACGGTAGGCGTATCGGCCTTTGCTTTTCGCAATGCATGGATTCTTTCAGTCGATGAATGGACCTACATGAGCAAGGAGATAAAGCAGCTAAACAGGTCTATTTATGTGACAGCAAAGTATGCACTCAGGGTAAAGGCTGAATTATACCTAAAGCTTTTTACCTCTAGGGATGATGTGCCCTCGCTGACTGGTGATGGTGTTGAAGAGCAGGCTAATAATCGCTTCAGCGGCATGACTACCAACAATCTCAAAATCAAGGAGCGGCCGTTGTTCAAGGAGATCGGCCCGACTGCATACATAGAGGCATTAACTTCCTACACTGCTGAGTTTTTGAATGGTGGCGTGACAGCCATGCGAGAACTCGGGTCGGTAGCGGCATCAATGGAAGCCAATAAATGGATTGACGAATTCCATCAAGCCCACCTGCTTTCCGATGTATTCGGGGACATGACCGCGGTCATGGCTGAAAAGGCAAAAGAAATTCAGCACATAGTCAGGTGCTACGGTTATGAATACCAAAAAATTCAATTCACTCCCAGAATATTTGCCTCGCAATACGGTCTTGACCTTACCGTGGTCAATCAGCTCGTCCGCTCAGCCAAGGTGCGCTGGGTCATGCAGAACGACAAAACAGTCAATCGCGCGGTGGTTCTGTCTAATGCGGCGGACTTTGTTGAAGCCTATCTTAAACAGTCCGGCAACAATAAAGTTCTTGCTACCAAGCTAAGCAAACGAAAAGGTGACATCGCCGACCTGATGCACGAACCGCCTTTCGGGCGCGATTATCGCGGACGAATTATGGACTATGGCCCCGGACATAATCCGCTTTCAAAAGGAAATCAAATGGCCGGCGTCGCTATCAATTTGGTAGCACCCGCGGCGGCGCACTGATGACAGCCTCCAGCGTCTTCGTCCCCGCTCTCGTACCCGGTTGGTACAACGGCGTTATCGATTCCGTTCGTAAACGCTCCACGAAGGACAAGGATGGCGCCTACCTGCTGATCGAACTGACATTTCCCGGCTTCCCAGCCCATCGGGTCTATGATCGACTCAACATTGAGAATAAGAACCCGGTTGCCGTCAGCATCGCCTATCAGCGGCTAAATGCCATCTGCCACGCCGTCGGCCTGACCGCCGTCAGCGATCCATCCGAATTATGCAACCGCCCGTTGCAATTCCTGCTCGCCACTCAGCCCGCTACCGCCGCCCCCGGCGGTCGGTTCTACTCAGCGCGGAACACGGTTGTGAGTTATAGGCGGATGCCGTGAGCTACCCCTTTCCTGTGGATAACACACCCAGCACCGCAGGTGCTGGTGCTATCAATTCGTAGGGGCTGCGCCCCATGTGTTTTCCACAAGGAAATGGCCGGGTTGCCGATCATAAGGGCAGCCATCAGAAATGCAGCATGGGACGATTGTGGCAGCCTCACCGCGTAGTTTTTAACCGGCGCTCAATGTTGGGCGCTGGAACTTTGAAGGAGTAGCAAGCATGATCCCCAGCAATTCGTTACCTCTCTTCAGCACAGGAAAAGAAGCCATCGTTCGGGTTAAGCGCAGCACCCTGAACCGCGAACAGCGCCGAGCGTTGGCGCGTCAGGAGAGGACAAAGACGAAGCCATGAAAACCATTCTCGACGGCATGCTCGGCCAACTCGAAAGCTACTTCGTTAGCATGCGGGGCGTATCCAGCTCGCATGCGGTCGGCGGTGCGCTGGCCTGCCTCGCCGCCATGACTCGATCCAGCGGTCCCGGCCTGCTTGTCTCGATGATCGACGAACGCGGAACAGGTGGGGCGGCTGTCTGTCGCGCTGCTGAGCAACTGCTTGATGCGGTCGGTTTAGAACGTAGCATCCTTGGGTCTGCGATTGCAGCGGACCCGCGAATGCTACAGCGCCGGATCGAAACGTGGATGGGCAGCATCATCGTATCCGGCGATGGCCCGATTGGCGGCGGGTTCTCGGCCGCAGTAAACGAAATCCTGCTCATGTACGACGCGCCGGTCAGCGCCCTGATTACCAGACGCGTTGTACATACCGATGATGACAATCGGTTCTATGGGCTTGAGGTCATGGCGACGCCGCTACCCAGCTACGACATGCGCCCTCATTCCGTGGAAATCCCGAAGCCATTGCTGGCCGGCTGCCGCGAGCTAGTAGCAACCCTTGTCGGCGAGCATGAATTCGATCCACACGCGGAACAACTGATAGCCGAGATGCAGGCCCGCAATAGAGGGCTAGACAGCCTGCTGACGGAACAGTTGATTTCGCGGATTGCAGCATTGCTCGCCATTAACGAGATGCCGCGCCATCCGACGATCCTCCCCTGTCATTTCGTTCTAGCTTTCGGGATCAGCATAAACGAGCGTGTGACAATCCGTGGAAACGCGGCCGTGCGCCAGCGGTATGCGGAAGCGATGGAACAGATCGAAGCGGAGCGAGTCCGATTGGAAGCTGATAATCATGCTCAAAAAGTAGCGCGGCAGAAGCCGGGATTCAAGGCAGCACCACAGTCTGCTTGGTGGGCGCTCGATGATCCACGCCTTGAAGCGGACCGCAAGGCGCACCGCGCCCGTAGGCCGCCGTTCCACTGACCCACGATTGATTTCTAAATGAGGGCGGGGCAATGGGTCAAGGCAGGGCTGGCTAGAAATGGCTGGTCCTTGTTCTGTCAGCGGCATGACGGAGTTTCTAGCGAGTGTTCGGGCCGATGGCTGCCCTGACTCACTGTGGAAATCTAGGGCGCTAGGGCAGGGTACAATGTGCAGTATGACCCCCGGAAAACAGGATCCAATGCCCCTTTTTTACCCTTTTGGCAACCCTCAAAGGGTGAGGTTCCTTTGTAAAGCCTTGCTATCAGGGGCTTTACAGGGTTAAGTGTTTTGATCCCGAATCGGGGCTTTTTTGCTTTATGTCACCGGCTCTGCCGGTGATGGTATCCCTTGTGGATGTGTCACCGTCTTTGCCGGTAACCGTATCCCATGTGGATGCAGTGCGTAAGGTGATGAATTTGAACACTAAAGTACCGACCGTCGGCTTCGTTTCGCTGGGTTGCCCGAAAGCCACCGTCGACTCCGAACATATCCTGACCAAGCTGCGCGCCGAGGGCTATGTCGTGTCGCCGACTTATGACGATGCCGATCTGGTCATCGTCAATACCTGCGGCTTCATCGACGCCGCGGTCGAGGAGTCGCTCGATGCCATTGGCGAGGCGCTCAACGAGAACGGCCGCGTCATCGTTACCGGCTGCCTCGGCGCCAAGGGCGACATCGTCAAAAACACGCACCCCTCCGTGCTCGCGGTGACCGGCCCGCATGCGGCGGACGAGGTGATGGGCATCGTCCATCAGCATCTGCCGCAGCCGCATGATCCCTACACTTCGCTGATTCCCGAGCAGGGCGTGCGCCTGACGCCGGACCATTTCGCCTACCTGAAGATTTCTGAAGGCTGCAACCATAGCTGCACCTTCTGCATCATTCCCTCGCTACGCGGGCCGTTGGTTTCGCGCCCGGTCGGCGATGTGCTGGCCGAAGCCGAAAGCCTGGCGCGCGCCGGGGTGAAAGAGATTCTGGTCATTTCGCAGGACACCAGCGCCTACGGCGTCGACCTCAAGTACCGCACCGGCTTCTGGGGCGGCAAGCCGGTCAGGACACGGCTCAAGGATCTGTGCGAGGCGTTGGCCAGCTTCGGCATCTGGGTACGCCTGCATTATGTTTATCCGTACCCTTCGGTCGACGAGGTCATTCCGCTGATGGCCGAGGGCAAGATCCTGCCCTATCTCGATGTGCCGTTCCAGCATGCCAGTCCGAAGATCCTCAAGGCGATGAAGCGCCCGGCGTCGGCCGAGAACACGCTGGAGCGCATCCGCAAGTGGCGCGACATCTGCCCGGAAATCGTCATCCGCTCGACCTTCATCACCGGCTTCCCCGGCGAGACCGAAGAGGATTTCGACCAACTGATCCAGTTCCTCGAAGATGCCCGGCTCGACCGTGTTGGCGCCTTCGCCTACTCGCCGGTTGACGGCGCCAGAGCCAATGAAATTCCCGGCCTGCCGTCGGAAGACGTGCGCGAGGATCGCCGCCGCTGGCTGATGCAAGTGCAGGAAGATATCAGCGCCGACAAGCTGGCCGCCAAGATCGACAGCGTGATCGAGGTGCTGGTCGATGCGGTTGACGAGGAGGGCGCGATTGCCCGCTCCAAGGCCGATGCGCCGGAAATCGACGGGCTGGTCTATGTCGACGGCTTCTTCAATGCCGAGCCCGGCGACTTTATCAAGGTCAAAGTCATCGACGCCGACCACCACGACCTCTACGCCGAGCCGGCAGGGGAAGGCTGACCCGCCATGGGCAAGCCGCGCCTCGCCATTGCATTCGGCTCCGGTTCGGCGCGTGGCTGGGCACACATCGGCGTTCTGCGCGCCCTGCAACAGGCCGGCATCGTTCCCAGCATCGTGTGCGGCACATCGATCGGCGCCTTCGTCGGGGCTGCCTATGCTTCCGGCGAGCTCGATCCGCTCGAAGGCTGGGTGCGTGGCCTGACGCGGCGCGATGTGTTCGGTTTCTTCGATGTTACTCTGGCGGCCGGCGGCCTGATCAAGGGCGAGAAATTGCTGGGCTACACCTCACGCCTCTTTCTCGACGAGACCTTTGCCGATCTCGAGAAGCCGTTTGCCTGTGTCGCCACCGATCTCGCCAGCGGTCGCGAGATATGGCTCAAGGAGGGCCGGGTCGTCGACGCGGTGCGGGCCTCGGTTGCGCTGCCCGGCTTGCTCGCGCCGCATCTCCTCGACGGGCGCTACCTGGTCGACGGCGGGCTGGTCAATCCGGTGCCGGTTTCGCTGTGTCGGGCGCTGGGTGCCGATCTGGTGATTGCCGTAGATCTGGGCATGGACACCGTCAGCTTGCGCCCGCGCCGAGCCGATGTGTCCAGTCCGGTACCCGCCTGGCGCCAGACGATGGGTCGCTGGTTGGGGCGCGAGAGTAATGGCGAAGAGGTGTTCCGGCCCTCGCTGGCCGATGTCGTGACCAACAGCATTGCCATCATGCAGGGGCGCATCTCGCGCTCGCGGCTGGCCGGCGAGCCGGCCGACGTGCTGATCGCGCCACGCCTTGGGCAGCTCGGGCTGCTCGATTTTCACCGGGGCGACGAGGCGATCGCCGCCGGGCGCATGGCGGCCGAGCACATGCTGCCGCTCCTGCGCTCGCTTATGGGATGAAGCGCCGATGACGAACGATCCGCTTGTCGCAACGCTGTCCGGGATCGTCGGTTCCGGACAGGTGCTTACCGAGGCAGCCGATCTGGCGCCCTACCTGACCGACTGGCGCGGCCGTTACCAGGGCGTCGCGCGCTGCGTTGTCCGGCCGGGCAATACCGCCGAGGTGGCGGCGGTGGTCGGTGCCTGCGCCGCCGCCGGCGCGGCGATCGTGCCGCAGGGCGGCAATACCAGCCTGTGCGGCGCGGCGACGCCGGATGGCGAGGGCGGGGCAGTGGTGCTCAGCTTGGGGCGATTAAACCGCATGGTCGCGGTCGACCCGCTAAATAACACGATTTCCGTCGAGGCGGGCTGTACGCTGGCCGCTGTGCAGGCAGCAGCGTGCGCCGCCGACCGCCTGTTTCCACTAGCCCTGGCCTCGGAAGGCAGTTGCCAGATCGGCGGCAATCTGTCGACCAATGCCGGGGGCGTCCAGGTGCTGCGTTATGGCAATACCCGCGAACTGACGCTGGGTCTCGAAGTCGTGTTGCCCAACGGCGAGATCTGGGATGGCCGGCGCGGTCTGCGCAAGGACAATACCGGCTACGACCTGAAGCAGCTTTTCATCGGCGCCGAGGGTACACTCGGCATCATCACCGGCGCCGTGCTGAAACTCTTTCCGCTGCCCAAATCGCAGACCACCTGCTGGCTCAATGTGGGTTCACCAGCTGCCGTCCCCCAAGGGAACTTTATGTTCCCGGCGCTGCCGGAGACGGTATCCCATGCGGACCTTCGGGGCGCGGTCGACCTGCTGAATTCGGCAAAATCCGTTTTCGACGCGCAGTTGACCGCTTTCGAGCTGGTATCCGAAGCGTCGCTCGCGCTAGTCCTGAAAAACATTCCGGCTAGCGCACGGCCGACGGCGCCAAGCCCGTGGTACATCCTGGCCGAGTTTTCCGACGCCGCGCCGGCCGCTGTCGAGCACTGGCTGGCCGGGCGCCTGGAAGCGGGCGGGGTGGGCGACGCGGTGATCGCGCACTCTGCAGCCCAAGCGAAAAAACTCTGGGCCTTGCGCGAGAACATCTCGGAAGCGCAGAAAATCGAGGGCATCAGCATCAAGCACGATGTCGCGGTGCCGGTTTCGTCGATTCCGACGTTTCTGGAGAGGGCTGACGCCGCGCTGGAACGGGCCTTTCCGGGAATCCGCGTCGTCGCCTTCGGCCATGTCGGCGACGGCAACCTGCATTACAACCTGTCCAAGCCCGATGTGCAGGAAAACGCTGCCTTCATCGCCAGCCAGCCCGAGGTCAATCGCATCGTCCATGACACGGTCCACGCGCTGAACGGCTCGATTTCCGCAGAGCACGGCATCGGCCAGCTCAAGCGCGAGGAACTGCTGCGCTACAAGAGTCCGGTGGAAATCGCCCTGATGCGCTCGCTCAAGCAGGCGCTCGACCCGCGCGGACTGATGAATCCGGGCAAGATCGTCTAGCTGGCCGGCGCCTCGGCCAGGGGTAGCGCAACGACAAACTCGGTGCTGGTTTCGGAAGAACGGGCGGCAATGCTGCCGCCGTGGGCGCGGACGATGGAGCGCACGATCGCCAGCCCGAGGCCGCTGCCTTCGCCACCCTGATCGGCACGGACGAAGCGCTCGAAGATCGTGCGCAATGCGGCGGCGGGAATCTGCGGGCCGGAATTGCCGACGACAATTTCCGCCATGCTGTCCCGTCGGCGTACCGCCAGCGTTACCCGGCCTTGTGCCGGGGTGTGGTGGATGGCGTTGACCAGCAGGTTGCCGATGGCCCGTTGCAGCATCAGCCGGTCGCCCAGGATCGCCAGATTCTCGCCTTCCAGTTCGAGTTGCAGGTGCTCGGCCAGAATGCCGTAGTAATCCACCAGTTGGCGGCACAGGTCCATCAAGCGGAGCATCTCCTTTTGCGGGATAACCAGGCCATGTTCGGCCTTGGCGAGAAACAGCATGTCGGCGATCATGCGCGACAGCCGCTCGTATTCCTCCAGGCTGGAGGCCAGCAGGTCGCGGTATTCGTCGCCGTTGCGCGGCTTGGTCAGCGATACCTCGGTCTGCATGCGCAGGGCGTGGAGCGGCGTGCGCAATTCGTGGGCGAGGTCGGCGGAAAAGTCGGACAGGCGCTGGAAGGATTCCTCCAGCCGGCCGAGCATGGCGTTGAAGGCGCTGACCAGTTCGGCCAGCTCGGGCGGCACGTTCACCTCCGGGATGCGTTCGGCGAGCTGCCCGGCGGAAATGCGGCCGGCCGCCGCGGCAATCGCCCGCACCGGTTGCATGCCGTGGCGTGCCACAACGATGCCGACGACCATTGTCAATATGGCCGCCGCGACCAGTGCCAGCCAGAAATCACGTTGCAGTTCGTCGAGAAAATCCGTGTGGTGGCGGATGTCGCGGGCGACGACGACGCGTACCGGTTCTCCCCAGGCGGTTTGCACCGTCCCGGCGGCGACGCGGAAATCACGGCCATCGAGCGCCAGGCGAACCGGCGTCTCGCCGACGCTGGCGGTAGCGGTGACCAGACTGGCGGCCGGCCCATCCGCCGGCCAGCGGAAAATCGCCTCTTTTTCGCCGTCGACCGCAACCATCACGCCATGCTCGCCGACCAATGCATCGCCGAGCCGGGCGGCCAGCGCTTCGGGCGAGCTTTCCCGGGCGCCGACGTTGCGCACCAGCACCAGCTTGCCGAGCAGTTCGTGAGCATCGAGTTCGGCCATGTGAGCGTCGGCCGAGCGGCCCAGATAAACGCCCAGTGCCGCGAAAACCAGCGTCGCCAGCAGCGCGAAGGCGAGCGACAGGCGCAGGGTGATCGAGTGGTGCCAGCTCGTCACGGTCAGCGGATCTCCATCACATAGCCCATGCCGCGCAGCGTGTGGATCAGCCGGGGCGTGAAATCGTCGTCCACCTTGGCGCGCAGGCGGCGGATGGCGACCTCGATAACGTTGGTGTCGGAATCGAAATTCATGTCCCAGACCTGCGAGGCGATGAAGCTGCGCGACAGCACTTCGCCCTGGCGGCGCAGGAAGAGTTCGAGCAGCGCGAACTCCTTGGCGGTCAGGTCGATGCGCTTCCCGGCGCGGGTTGCCCGGCGCTTCAGGACGTCGAGTTCGAGGTCGGCCAGCGTCAGCGTCCTGACCTCCTTGACCCGTCCCCGGCGCAGCAGGGTGCGCACGCGGGCGAGCAGTTCGGAGAAGGCGAAAGGCTTGACCAGATAGTCGTCGGCCCCGAGTTCCAGCCCCTTGACGCGATCCTCGACCTGGTCGCGTGCGGTCAGGAACAGTACCGGCAGGTCGCGTCCGGCGGCGCGCAGCGCCTTGAGCACCTGCCAGCCGTCGAGTCCCGGCAGATTGACGTCGAGAATCAGCAGGTCGTGTTCACCGGTCAACCCCTCGTGCATGCCGTCCAGCCCGTTGCGCACCAGATCGGCCGTGAAACCGGCCTCGGCGAGGCCCTGCTTGAGGTAGTCGCCAGTCTTCGCTTCGTCTTCGACGATGAGGATTTTCATGGCCGCATTTTGCCCGACTGGCTGCTGGTTTGTTTGAAGATTCCGATAAAACCGGCCTCTGATTCGGGCAATTGGACTGGGCAGACTTGTAACCGGGAGAGCAGGACTCATCTTGCGCTCCCGGTTACGAACCGGCCTATTCGTTTTTGATCAGAATCGCCTTGATTGGATCAATCGGACCGAGACCTCGCCATTTCTCGCTGTTTTTGACTTCCGGTTCCTCATGCTGACACCCGTGATTGCACTCGAGGCGCCAGTGTTTCATCAAAACCTCCCGGCAATACTTGAACTGTATCGTCTTCGCGTTGAACCCCATGGCTTCAGCCAACAATTTGCATGTGCACCGGTTTCCATGTTGCCGAGTATCGAAAGCGCCCATGTATACGAACCGCAGGCTCCGCCTTGTTCGGAGCCTGCGAACGGGTAACGGTTATTTGCCGTCCCTTGGGTGGTAGTGTTTGGTCTTGTCCTTGGCGGCGTTTTTCTTGGCGGGCGCGGTAGCGTCTGGAGCCATTTGCTCCATGCCCGTTTTTTCCTGGACATGCGAGTGCGGCTTGGTGATCTTGGTCGCCTGGCCGGCCTTCATTTCGGCGGTGGCGGGGGTTTTGTCGGTATCGGCAGCCTGGGCACCGAGAGACAGCATGGCGATGCTGGCGAACAGAACGGCTGAGAGGGCGGAGTGTAGTTTCATGATGGTTCTCCAAAGTATTGGCTGGAAATATCCGGATCGCCGATGGGATCCTGACACCATAAAGTCTGCGCTTTGGTGACCGTCACCGGCATGACACGCTGATTACATTTCGGTAAGGAACCCGCCCTTCATGCGCCGCGCAGGCGCAGCGCATTGCCGACCACGCTCACGGACGACAGGCTCATTGCCGCAGCCGCTATGATGGGTGACAGCACCAGCCCGAAAAACGGATAGAGGATGCCGGCGGCGATCGGCACGCCGAGGGCGTTGTAGAGAAACGCGAAGGCCAGATTCTGGCGCATGTTGCCGACGGTCGCGACAGACAGCAGGCGGGCTCGGGCAATGCCGCGCAGGTCGCCCTTGACCAGCGTGACCTGGGCGCTGTTCATCGCGACGTCGGTGCCGGTGCCCATCGCGATGCCGACATCCGCCCTGGCCAGCGCCGGGGCATCGTTGATGCCGTCCCCGGCCATCGCCACGACACGCCCTTCCCGCTGCAGGCGTTCCACGAGCGCCAGTTTGTCGGCTGGCTTGACCTCTCCATGCACTTCGTCAATGCCTAGCTGGGCACCGACTGCCTTGGCGGTGGTCAGCCCGTCACCCGTCGCCATCACGATGCGCAGCCCCGCTTTGCGCAGGACCGTTAGCGCCTCTTGGGTGCTTGCCTTGATTGGATCGGAGACGACCAGCAGACCGAGAAGGTGCCCGTCGGCCGCCAGATGCATGACGCTGGCGCCGTTTTGACGCAGGGCTTCGGCGACTACATCAAAGGCGCCGATATCGATTCCGTCCTGCGCCATCAAGGCGCCGTTGCCGAGCGCAAGGCGCTTGCCGCCGAGTGTCCCGCGCACGCCGATTCCCGTTGCCGATTCGAACAGATCGGCCTTTTCCAGGACCAGCCCGCGTTCCCGCGCGGCGCGGACGATAGCGTCGGCCAGCGGATGCTCACTGCCCTGGTCGAGGCTGGCGGCCAGGCGCAACACATCGTCCTCGGCGATGCCTTGCGCCCCCACGGCGCGTTCGAAGGCCGGCCGCCCTTCGGTCAGCGTGCCGGTCTTGTCTACGATCAGGGTGTCCACATCACGCAGCCGCTCGATGGCCGCCGCATCCCGAAACAGTATTCCCTGCGTCGCCGCCTTGCCGGTGGCGACCATGATGGACATCGGTGTGGCGAGCCCCAAGGCGCAGGGACAGGCGATAATCAGCACCGAGACGCCGTTGATCAGGCCGAAGACCCAGCCCCGCTCGCCTCCGAAGAAACCCCAGGCGAAGAAACTGGCGACGGCAATGGCGACCACAACCACAACGAAATAGCCCGCCACCACGTCGGCCATCCGCTGCATCGGCGCCTTCGAGCGCTGGGCCTGGGCGACCATCTGGACGATCTGGGCGAGCACGGTCTGGGAGCCAACCTTTTCCGAACGGATCACCAGGCTGCCCGAGGTGTTCATGGTCGCGCCGATCACCTTGTCGCCGGGGCGTTTCGTCACCGGCAGCGGTTCGCCGGTGAGCATCGCTTCGTCAACGGCGCTGGAACCTTCCAGCACCCCGCCGTCTACCGGCACCTTCTCGCCGGGGCGGACACGCAGGGTGTCGCCGACATGGACATGGGTCAAAGGAACATCGTCCTCGGTGCCGTCAGGGTTGATGCGGCGGGCAGTCTTCGGGGCGAGTCCGAGCAGCGACTTGATGGCGGCCGAAGTCTGCGAACGGGCGCGCAGTTCGAGCATCTGGCCGAGCAGGGTCAGGGAAATGATGGCCGCCGCCGCCTCGAAATAGACGCCGATGCGGCCATGGGCGATGAAGGACGGCGGAAACAGGCCGGGGGCCAGCGCCGCCACCACGCTGTAAACGAAAGCGGCGCCGGTGCCGAGGCTGATCAGCGTCCACATGTTCGGACTGCGATGAACGACCGACTGCCAGCCGCGCAGGAAGAACGGCGCGCCGGCCCACAACACAATGGGCAGGCTGAGCAGCAGTTCGGCCCAGGTCCGCACCAATGGAGACAAGCCCTCCAGCCAGTGTCCGGCCATCGCCAGGACGACTACGACAACGGTGAGCGGCAGGGTAGCCCAGAAACGGCGGCGGAAGTCCCGATACTCGGCGTTGTCGTCTTCCTTTTCGAAATCGGGCAGCAAAGGTTCGAGGGCCATGCCGCACTTTGGGCAGGTGCCGGGGCCGATCTGCCGGATTTCGGGGTGCATCGGGCAGGTGTATTCCGCGCCGGGGACGACCGCCTCCGCCTGCATCGGGTCGAGGTAACGCGCCGGTTCCGCATCGAATCTTGTCTTGCATTTGGCACTGCAAAAGCGGTAATGGATTCCGCTTCGATCAGTTGCATGCGGGGATTCCGGTTTGACGGTCATGCCGCAGACCGGATCGAGATCAACCGCGCCGGAGCTATCATTCCGGGATGCGTGTTTGTGGATCATGATGGCTCCTTGCTTGAGGTTCATGTCCCCGCGTTGAGGGATGGGGCCGGTCGAAAGGCACCGGAGCCACGATCAATGACGGGGTGTATTACCTGCACCTGTCCTGCGTCACGCCATTATTTCATCGGCATCTGGGCGGGGCCACCAGTCTGTTGCTTCATAATCTGTTTCATCATGTCCATGATTGATCAGTGCCTGGCAAAGACACGGGTGCTACCGCCTGTCTGGACGAGTAGTGTGTCGTAGGGAATGAGTAAGGTGGTTTCCATGCCCGGGGAACCCTGCGGCATGCCGGGCGCTGCCAGACCGATCGCTTTGGGCTTTTCCTTCAACAAGCGCTGGACGTTGGCGGCGGAGACGTGTCCCTCGATGACATAGCCGCCAACCTTGGCGGTGTGGCAGGAGCCGAACCGGTCAGGCATGCCCAGGTTTTTCGCGCTGCTGGGACGTCGTTTACGTTGTGGGCGCTCACCGTGAAACCGTTTCTCTCCATGTGTTCGACCCATTTTTCGCAGCAATCACGGTACGGACTCTTGAAGACTTCAATCTGTGATGCAGATTGTGCCCCGGCAGTACCGGCAGCGACGAGGAGAAGTAACAGCAAAGAGCGAACAGAGGGTCTTGGTAGCAATGTCATGACTGTTTTCGATTTGATTCGAATAGGCTCAGTTTGATTGGCCGATCCCGACGGGAGGCTGACCTGGACATTACATTTCCGTAATCATCAGTGCACATTGGCACCGTGCTTATTGAAATCCAGTTTCGCCTCAATGGGGTTTTCGTGGGCGAGCGTTTCCACAATCCTGTGCATTTGCGATTGAATCATCCCCGGTATTTCGCAAGGAGTCGCTGCACGCAGATTACAAACTTGTAATTTTGGCGTCAGGAGCCTGTCGACTGAAGTCATCGACAATGCTGGCATCTATTCATGAAAGCAACTTATATGCGCCTGATTCTCCCACTCCTTCTCGCACTCAGTCTGCCCGCCCACGCCCAGCATGATCATGCCAGCCATGCGCCGGCCGCCGCCACGGCCGCGCCGCTGAGCGATGGCGCGATCAAGAAAATCGACAAGGCAGCCGGCGAGATCATCATCCAGCATGGCCCGCTTGACAGCATCGGCATGCCGCCGATGACCATGGCCTTCGGCGTTGCCGACAAAGCCTGGCTGACCAAGCTGAAGGCCGGCGACAGGATTCGCTTCGCGGCCGAGATGAGGGGCAGCCAGCCAGTCGTTAGCCGCTACGAAATGGCGAAGTAAGCCAGCACTCGATGCCTGAAATCATCCCCAACTGGCATCCGGCGGTCGTCCATTTTCCGATCGCGCTGGCCATCACGGCAACGGTGTTGCTGCTGGCTGGCCGCCTGCGCCCGGTCATTACGCTGCTGCTGTCTTGTGGCCGGCTGCTGCTCCAACTCTCTGCACTGAGTGCTGTGGTAGCTGTTGCGCTGGGCTGGTATGCCTTCCAAACGGTGGACCACGATGAAGCGGGCCATCTGGTCATGCTCAGCCATCGCGGTTGGGCCGTGGCTAGCACTGGCGGTTTGCTGTTGCTCGCGCTTTGGGATACCTTGCGCCAACGGGCTGGAAAAGGCCCCCATGCGGCCTTGTTGGCGGGCATGTTCGTGCTCTCCGGCAGCCTGGGTTTCACCGGGTGGCTGGGTGGCGAGATGGTCTACCGGCACGGTGTTGGTGTTTCATCCGCCGCTTTCGTCAGCCCGGCTGTGGAAGCGGCACCGGAAGCACAGCCGGAGAAACAGCTTCCGGCAGCATCGTCACCTCCTGCCGCCATCTCGGATGAGCACGTTCACCAGGATGGCAAGCGCCATCACCACTGAGACAGCCAAAGTGATGAAATCACCCATGTTGATTGCCCTGCTTCTGGCCGCGGCCGTGCCTGCCCTGGCGGCCGAAACGCTGCCCGGCGCCAATGTCGAATCGCTGCTCACCGTTGCCCGCGAGGTCAGTCCGGACCTGCGCATGTCGCGCCTGGAAGCCGAGGCGGCGCGCGAACGCATCGATCCGGCCGGGGCGCTGCCCGACCCGCTGTTGCGTATCGAGCTGGAAAACATCACGAAGAACGGCACGCAGGAGGCGACCCTGTCGCCATCGCGCGCCGGTGATACCAAGTACACGCTGGCCCAGCCGCTGCCGTTCTGGGGCAAGCGCGACCTTAAGCGCGACATCGCCAGCGCCGAGGCGGACCAGGCCAGCGGCCGCGCCAGCGACACTTGGGTCGAGGTCGCAACCCGCATCAAGAGCCTTTACGCTCAATACTGGCTGTCCAGCAGGAGCCGGCAACTGGTCCGCGAAATCATCGAGCTGACGCGGAAGCTGGAAAAAGTCGCGCAGATCCGCTACGCCAGTGGCCTCGGCGCCCAGCAGGATGCCATCCGCGCCCAGGTCGAGCGCAGCACGATGGAGACCGAACTGGTCGCCACGGAAACCGAATACCGGCAACTGAGCGCCTTCATCAACGCCATGCTGGCGCGCCCCGGCGATGCCCGGCTGGCCGAGCCGCTTACCCTGCGCCCGCTGCCTTCCGGCCTCGACCCGGGCAGCCTGAATGAACGTCTGGTCGCGCGTAATCCGCAACTGGGCATCGAAACGGCGCGCATCGACGGCGCCGAGAAGAGCCGCGACCTCGCCTACCGCAATCGCTACCCGGACTTCATCGTCGGCGCAGTGCCGATGCAAGTTCAGGATCGCGTCGAGTCGTGGGGCGTGATGCTGGAGATGAACATACCGCTGCAACAGGGAACCCGGCGTTCGCTGGAGCGCGAAGCCGAGCGCATGCTGGAAGCGGCGGGGGCGCGGAAAGAAGCGCTGACCCACCGGCTGGGCGGCGAACTCAACGCGGCGCTGGCCAATCTGGACGCGGCGCGGACGACGGAGCAGATCGCCAGCACCCGCCTGCTGCCGCAGGCCGAACTTACCTTCAAATCTGCGCTCGCCGGCTACGAAACGGGCAAGGTGGATTTCGCCACGCTGCTCGACGCCCAGCGCCAGATCCGCAACGCCCGCCTTGCGCTGCTGCGCGCCCAGGCCAGCCAGCAACTACGCCTGGCCGACATCGAACGCCTGCTCGGAGAAGACCTGTGAAAACCGGGACCACGCTGATTGTCGTTGCCATCGCCCTGGCCGCCGGGGGCTTCGGTGGCTATTACCTGGCGCAGCCGAAACGCGAGGCTGCTGTCCCCCAAGGGGACTTTATGTCCCCGGCGCTGCCGGGGGCGGTATCCCATGCGGACCTTCGGGGCGCGGTCGACACCCAAAAACTGGCCAAAAAGCTGCTCTACTACCGCAACCCGATGGGCTTGCCCGATACCTCGCCGGTGCCGAAGAAGGATCCGATGGGCATGGACTACATCCCGGTCTACGCGGGTGAGGAAGAATCCGCAAGCGGCCTCAGGATCAGCCCCGAGAAGGTCCAGAAGCTGGGCGTCCGGACAGCGCCCGTGACCATGCAGATGCTCGACCGCAGCGTGCGCGCCAGCGGCCGCGTCGAGATCGACGAGAGCCGCACCTACACGGTGACCGCCAAGTTCGAGGGCTACGTCGAGCGGTTGTACGTCAATACCACCGGTCAGCCGGTCGGTCGCGGCCAGCCGCTGTTCGACGTCTACAGCCCGGAACTGGTCTCGGCGCAGCGCGAATATGCCATTGCCGCCCAGGGCGTTGGCAAGCTGGGCGAGGCCGGCGCGGAGGCGCAGGGCGCCATGCAGCAACTCGCCGAATCCAGCCTGCAACGGCTGAAGAACTGGGACATTTCCGAAGAACAGGTCAGGGCGCTGGCGAAATCGGGCGACGCGAAGCACACGCTGGCGTTCCGCTCACCGGTGGCCGGCATCGTCACCGAGAAGAAAGCCGTCCAAGGCATGCGTTTCATGCCAGGTGACGCACTGTTCCAGATCGCTGATACGTCCAGCGTCTGGGTGCAGGCCGATGTTTTCGAGCAGGACATTGCCGCGGTCCACGTCGGCCAGAAGGCCAAAATCAGGATCAACGCCTACCCGGGTGAAGTGTTCGAAGGGCGCATTGCCTACGTCTATCCGACGCTGAAGGCGGAAACGCGGACGGTGGCGGTGCGCATCGAACTGGCCAATCCGAAAGGCAAGCTGAAGCCGGCGATGTTCGCCGATGTCGACATCCCTGCCGGCGGCGCCACCCCGGTGCTGACCGTACCGACCTCGGCGGTGATTGACAGCGGTTCGCGCCAGGTGGTTGTCGTGCAACTGGCCGAAGGTCGTTTTGAACCGCGCCCGGTCAAGCTCGGGCAGCGTGGCGGGGAATTCGTGCAGGTGCTGGAAGGGGTCCGGGAGGGCGAACTGGTGGTTACCGCCGCCAACTTCCTGATCGATGCGGAAAGCAACCTGAAGGCGGCGCTTGGGGGGATGCAGAAGGCGGAAGGCGCGGCGGCCAAGCCGGTTGCCGTTGGCCACAAGGCGGAGGGGATACTGTACGCCATCGATGCGGCTTCCGGCAGCGTGACGATCAGCCACGGGCCGGTGGCGAGCTTGAACTGGCCGGCGATGAAGATGGATTTCGTGCTGGCCAATCCGGCGCTGGTTTCGGGGATTGCGCCAGGGACGGGGGTTGCCATCGAATTTGTTGAGCGGGGGCAGGGGGAATGGGTGGTTACTTCGCTGGTGAGGAAATGATGTTTTCTCCTTGTTTGGCCGTGGGTTCCGCGCTTGCGGCGCGGGCGTACTTTCTTTTGCTTCGCCAAAAGAAAGTAGCCAAAGAAAAGGCGACCCCAGGTTGCGCGGTCGGCTACGCCGACCCCCCTGCGCTACTCGACGCTGGCGGGGGCTGCGGAACTCGGGGCTGCGCCCCTCAGACAGTCCTCGCCCTCTTTCCGCCAGCGTCTGCGTTGCTCGGCGCTTCACATGGGGGCCCGAAGGGCGTCTCGGCGCTACCAGCCGAGCATTTTTTTAGTTGTTGCGGCCGACCGGAAAAAATGCCCAAAAATGAAAACCGCAGCTCGGTCACGGTTGTTTTTCCGGGCCCCTTGAGAGGTGCCGAGCAACACAGAAGCGCCGGGGGCAGTCGGCTGGCGTTGTCTGAGCCGCAGGCGAGTTTAGCCAGCCGCGCGGCGTTTCGAGTAGCGCAGGGAATCCGGCGCAGCCGGACACCGACCCAGGGGTCGCCTTTTCTTTGGCTACTTTCTTTTGGCGAAGCAAAAGAAAGTACGCCCGCCCGCAAGGCGGAACCCCAAGCCAATCACGAAGCACAAATAAAAAAAACATCCCCATGCTCAACGCCCTGATCGACTGGTCGGCCCGCAACCGTTTCCTGGTCCTGCTGGCCACGCTCTTCATCGTCATCGCCGGCATCTGGTCGGTGCTGAAAACGCCGCTCGACGCCATCCCCGACCTCTCCGACGTGCAGGTCATCCTGTACACCGAATTCCCCGGCCAGGCGCCGCAGGTGGTCGAGGATCAGGTCACTTACCCGCTGAGCACCGCGTTGCTCTCGGTGCCGAAATCCAAGGTCGTGCGCGGTTTCTCCTTCTTCGGCGCTTCCTTCGTCTATGTCATTTTCGAGGACGGCACCGACATCTACTGGGCTCGGTCGCGGGTACTGGAGTACGTCAATTCGGTGTCCGGCAAGCTGCCTAAGGGCGTCTCGCCGACCCTCGGCCCGGATGCCACCGGCGTCGGCTGGGTCTATCAGTACGCGGTGCTGGCCAAGAACAAGACACTGGCCGAACTGAGGACGCTGCAGGACTGGTACCTGCGCTACCAGTTGGCGAAAGCGCCCGGCGTCGCCGAAGTCGCCAGCATCGGCGGCTTCGTGCAGCAGTACCAGGTCACGGTCGACCCGGTAAAACTCAAGGTTTACGGCATCCCGCTGATGCGCGTCGCCGAGGTGATCCGCAACTCCAACCGCGACGTCGGTGGCCGCACGCTGGAAATGGCCGAGACCGAATACATGGTGCGCGGCCGCGGCTATCTGCGCGGCCGGGAGGACATCGAAAACCTCGTCCTCAAGGCGCAGAACGGTACGCCGGTGCGCATTGCCGACATCGGCCGCGTCGAGCTGGTGGCCGACGAGCGGCGCGGCCTGACCGAGCTGAACGGCGAGGGCGAGGTGGTTTCAGGCATCGCCATGGCGCGCTACGGCCAGAATGCGCTGGAGGTCATCCACAACCTCAAGGCCAAGGTCGCCGAGATCAGCGCCGGGCTGCCCGCTGGGGTCAGCATCGAGACCGTTTACGACCGTTCCGAACTGATCCACCGCGCTATCGACACGCTGAAGCGCACGCTGGCCGAGGAAAGCCTGATCGTCACGCTGGTCTGCATCGTTTTCCTGCTCCACCTGCGCTCGGCGCTGGTCGCCATCCTGATGCTGCCGGTCGCCATCCTCGCCGCCTTCATCGGCATGCGGGCGCTCGGCATCAACGCCAATATCATGAGTCTGGGCGGCATTGCGATCGCCGTCGGCGCCATGATCGACGCCGCCATCGTCATGGTCGAGAACGCGCACAAGCATCTGGAGCGGCTGCAACCGGGTGATTCGCGCAGCGAAGCCATCGTCACCGCCTGCAAGGAAGTCGGCCCGGCGCTGTTCTTCAGCCTGCTGATCATCACCGTCTCCTTCCTGCCCGTGTTTACGCTCGAAGCGCAGGAAGGCCGGCTGTTCGCGCCGCTGGCGTGGACCAAGACCTTTTCGATGGCTGCTGCCGCCTTCCTGTCGGTGACGCTGGTGCCGGTGCTGATGCTGCTCTTCATTCGCGGCAAAATCCGGCCGGAAGCCGAAAACCCGGTCAATCGCTTCCTGATCCGCCTGTACCGCCCGATCATCGCCGGCGTGATGAACTGGAAGAAGGCGACCATCGCCACTGCCGCCATCGTGCTGGCGATCAGCATCATCCCGGCCAGCCGGTTGGGTAGCGAATTCATGCCGACACTCAACGAAGGCACGCTGTTCTATATGCCGACCACCTTGCCCGGCATTTCCGTGACCAAGGCCGCCGAACTGCTGCAAACGCAGAACAAGATCATCAAGAGTTTCCCGGAAGTGGTCTCGGTGTATGGCAAGGCGGGCCGGGCGCAGACGGCGACCGATCCGGCGCCGATGGAGATGTTCGAGACGGTGATCAATCTCAAGCCAGAAAGCGAATGGCGGCCGGGCCTGACCACCGACAAGCTGATTGCCGAACTGGACAAGGCGCTGCAATTCCCCGGCGTCGCCAATTCTTGGACGATGCCGATCAAGGCGCGCACCGACATGCTGTCCACCGGTATCCGCACGCCGATCGGCATCAAGATTTTCGGCACCGATCTGGTGGAGATGGAACGCCTGGCGAAGGACATCGAAACGGTGGTCAAGGCCGTGCCCGGGACCAGCAGCGCCTTCGCCGAACGCATCACCGGCGGCTTTTACCTCGACATCGTGCCGGATCGCCGGGCGCTGGCCCGCTACGGGCTGAGTGTCGGCGAGGTGATGGATGTCGTGGCAGCGGCCTTGGGCGGCGAAATGGTCACCACCACCGTTGAAGGCCGCGAGCGCTTCGGCGTCACCGTCCGCTACCCGCGCGATCTGCGTAGCGACCCGCAGGCCATCGCCCGCGAAGTGCTGGTGCCGGTGCCGGCCGAGATGGGCGCGCCGGCGACCATGGTGCCCCTCGGCCAGCTCGCCGAAGTCAAGATCACCACCGGCGCCCCGGCCATCCGCACTGAAAACGCGCTGCTCTCGGCCTACATCTACGTCGACATCCGTGACCGCGACATCGGTTCCTACGTCGCCGAAGCGCGCAAAGCGGTGAACGACAAGGTCAAATTCACGCCCGGCACCTACGTCACGTGGAGCGGCCAGTTCGAGTACATGGAACGCGCCACGGAAAAGCTCAAGGTGGTCGTGCCGATTACCCTGCTGATCATCTTCCTGCTCCTTTACCTGAACTTCCGGCGCATTACGGAAACGCTGATCGTCATGCTCTCGGTGCCCTTCGCGCTGGTCGGCGGCATCTGGCTGATGTGGCTGCTCGGCTATAACCTGTCGGTCGCCTCCGCCATCGGCTTCATCGCGCTGGCCGGCGTCGCCGCCGAAACCGGCGTCATCATGCTGATCTACCTCGACCACGCGTGGACGGCGATCCAGGCAAAATGTGCCTCTGAAGGCCGTCGACCGCAACCGGCCGATCTCTACGCTGCCATCATGGAAGGCGCCGTCGAGCGCGTGCGCCCCAAGATGATGACCGTCACCGCCATCATGGCCGGCCTGCTGCCGATTCTCTGGGGCACCGGCACCGGTGCCGAAGTCATGAGCCGCATCGCCGCACCGATGGTAGGCGGCATGATTTCATCGACGGTGCTGACGCTGGCAGTGATTCCGGCAATTTACGGGCTGGTGAAGGCATGGGAGCTGGGGCGCGAGGGGCGGGGAGATTGAGGCAGGCGAGGGGGGTGAATGGCTTTCGACCCACTGACGATAAATGACATATGCAAGCGTTGTGGCAGCTTGCTGATCATAGAGCTATCCGTCAGTTTCTGGCTTGGCGGTCCAGACCTCGGTTTATCCGGCAGTTGATCAAAAATACATTGGCGATTGAATTTCGGACACGCACATACCTAATCGATGCCTGACCAATGACCTGAGCGCAGTCGTCATGCTCAAAGGCAACATAAGATAGGCGTTGTTTCAATGGCCAACACCTATACTGCGCTCACCATCGGTCTTCGGAGCTTGATCGTCCAATGTCCATGAATACAGTCCTGAAGCCACCGGTTTGGTGGCTTGAACCCTTGCCGGCAAGTGCTGGCGAGTCGCAGGATGCGGCCAGCGGCCTGTCGGCGGCAGAAGCCAGATCACGGCTGGCCAGTTGCGGTCCCAACCTGTTTCGCGAACAGTCTGAAAAATCGCTGTTGCGGCAATACCTGAGCCGTTTCAAGAATCCGCTGGTTCTCATACTTCTGGTTGCCAGCGCCGTCTCCGCCTTAACCGGCGAAGTCACCAATTTCGTCATCATAAGTTGCATCGTCCTGCTCAGCGTGACCCTCGATTTCGTTCAGGAACACCGCGCCAACGCGGCGGCGAAGAAGCTGCGCCAGTCGGTATCGGTCCGCGCCAGCATCTGGCGCGACGGCAAGGCGCAGGAAGTCCCAGTGACGGAGGTGGTCCCAGGCGATGTCGTGCTGCTTTCGGCCGGTGATCTGATTCCAGCCGATGGGCGAGTGCTGGTTGCCAACGACTTCTTCGTCAAGCAGGCGCTGCTGACCGGCGAACCCTATCCTGTGGAAAAGCATCCCGGGGTATTACCGGCAACCGCGACCGATCTGCAGGAGGCGACCAACGCTGTGTTCATGGGCACCTCTGTGATCAGCGGCAGTGCCCGTATGTTGGTGGTGAAGACCGGCGCCAATACGGCCATCGGCGCCATCGCCGACAGCCTTTCCGGCGACTCGCAGCCGACCTCCTTCGAACTCGGCACCCGGCGCTTCGGCATGCTGATCATGCGCCTGACCGTGCTAATGGTCATGTTCGTATTGCTGGTCAATGCTTTTTTCCACAAGCCCTGGCTGGAATCCTTCCTGTTCGCCGTCGCCCTCGCCGTTGGCCTTACCCCGGAACTGCTGCCCATGGTGATCTCGGTCACCCTGTCGCGCGGTGCACTGCGCATGGCGAAGAAGCACATGATCGTCAAGCGCCTGTCGGCGATCCAGGATCTCGGCTCAATGGACGTGCTATGCACCGACAAGACAGGAACCCTCACCGAGGCAAAAATTCGCTTGGAACGGCATGTCGATGCAGAAGGCCGGCCGAGTGACCGGGTGCTCGAACTGGCCTATTTCAACAGTTTCTTCGAGACGGGACTGAAAAGCCCTCTTGACGAAGCCATCCTCGATCACCAGCACATCGAGATCGGCGCCTGGAAGAAGATCGACGAGGTACCCTTCGACTTCGAACGGTGCCGCGTCTCGGTCCTGATCGACAACGGTCAGGCGCGCTGGCTGGTGGTCAAGGGCGCGCCTGACGAAATCGTCGGGTTATGCACGCACTACGAAACCAGCGGCGCCGAACGGCAGCAAGCGCTCGACGCCACTGCTCTGGCGGCGATCAGCAGCCAGCAGCATGCCTTGGAGGCGGAAGGCTTCCGAGTGCTCGGCATTGCTTGGCGGCAGGTCGCTATGGACCATCCTCATGCCGTGGTGGGCGACGAAGCGGAACTGGTCCTCGCCGGCTTCGCGGCCTTCCTTGACCCACCCAAGGAAAGCGCCGGCCCGGCCCTGGCCGCCCTGGCACGGGTCGGCGTTGCCATAAAGATCGTCACCGGCGACAGCGATCTGGTCACCCGCCACGTCTGTGCCCAGTTAAAAATCCCGATAGTCGGCCTGCTGACCGGCAAGGAGATCGCCCAACTGGACGATCACGCCCTTCAGGCGCGAGTCGAAGCGGCTAACCTCTTCTGCCGAGTGAACCCGGCCGAGAAGGAGCGCGTCATCAGGGCCCTCAAGGTCCGAGGCCACGTCGTCGGCTACTTGGGCGATGGCATCAATGACGCGCCATCGTTGCATTCGGCAGATGTCGGGCTGTCGGTGGATTCGGCCGTGGATGTCGCCAAGGAGGCCGCCGACATGATCCTGCTACAGCATGACCTCCACGTCCTGCACGCCGGCGTCCTGGAGGGCCGGCGAACCTTCGGTAACATCATGAAATACATCTTGATGGGTACCAGTTCCAACTTCGGCAACATGTTCAGCATGGCTGGGGCCTCGCTGTTCCTGCCTTTCCTGCCCATGCTGCCGACCCAGATCCTGCTCAACAACATCCTCTACGACATCTCGGAAATACCTATTCCGCTTGACAAGGTGGATACGGCGGACATTCACAACCCGCGTATCCTCGACATGGATTTCCTGCGCAATTTCATGCTCGTCATCGGGCCAATCAGTTCGCTCTTTGATTTCCTGACCTTCTACGTCATGCTGGTCGTCCTCCAGGCAGACGAAAAACTCTTCCAGACCAGCTGGTTCGTCGAATCGCTGTGCACCCAGGTGCTGGTTATCTTCATCATCCGGACTCGCGGCAACCCACTGAAAAGCCACCCGCACCCGCTGTTGATGGCGACCTCGCTGGCCGTCGTCACGATTGCCGCACTGTTGCCGCTGACTCCGCTTGGCACCCACTTCGGCTTCGTTCCCCCGCCAGCCCGCTTCTATTTCATACTCGGCGCCATGGTGGTCGTCTACCTGCTGGTCGTCGAACTGGCCAAGCAGGCTTTCTATCGTTGGATGACCGCCAGACAGCAAACCTTGGCCGCGCGCAGGGGAACCAGGTGATGGCGAGGGTCTAAAGCGCAAATTTCTGATTGAGCATGAGCGGAAAAACCGTCTTCATCGTGGCATCGACCAGGCCGCAACTGTCTCCGCTTCTGGCCGCTTCCTGCCTGATGTTGAATGAAAGCCGGCTGCGTGGCTTGAAGTACAGGAATTTGCTGCCAATATTGCCCGCAAATCGGCAGAGCGGCGTATATTCCGCCGTCGCTTGATCCACCAATTGCTGTTTCAGGTTTCCCTCGCCTGAAACCGACTTGCCACCGCTCATCCCATGCCATTACCCAGCATCGATCCCGCCAACTACGCAACCCAACTCGCGGAGAAGATTGCGCAGTTCAAGCTCGCCTTCGCGCCATTCGCCATCCCCGAGCCGGACGTTTTCCCCTCCGCCCCCGAGCACTACCGCCTGCGCGCCGAGTTTCGCATCTGGCACCAGGGCGAGCAGCTGGACTACGCGATGTTCGACCCGGACTACCCGAAACAGCCGGTGATGGTCGAGCATTTCCCGATGGCGGCCGAATCGATCTGTGGGCTGATGCCTCGGCTGATCGAGCGCCTGCGCCGTAGCCAGACCTTGCGTGGCGGACTGTTTCAGGTGGATTTTCTGGCGACACTCAGCGGCGAACTGATGGTCACGCTGGTCTACCACCGGCAACTCGGAACCGGCTGGGAACTGGCGGCCCGCGATCTGGCCAGCGAACTAAACGTGCAGGTGATCGGGCGCAGCCGTGGCCAGAAAGTCGTGCTGGAGCGCGACTGGCTGCTCGAGGAATTCGAGCTGAACGGGCGCCAGCTCCGCTACCAGCAGATCGAGGGTAGCTTTACCCAGCCCAATGGCGGCGTAAACCGGCAGATGCTGGGCTGGGCCTGCGCCCAGGCAGCCACCCTAGGCGGTGACCTGCTCGAACTGTATTGCGGCAACGGCAATTTCACCATCGCGCTCGCCCCCCTGTTCGAGCGCGTGCTGGCCACCGAAGTCAGCAAGTCATCGGTGCGCGCCGCCGAATACAACCTTCGTGCCAACAGCGTCGACAACATTGCGCTGGTGCGCGCCTCCAGCGCGGAAATCAGCGATGTCCTGGCCGGCCGCAAGGTGCTCAAGCGGATGAAGGACATCGACCTCGGGTGCTACCGCTTTTCGACCCTTTTCGTCGATCCGCCACGCAGTGGACTGGATGCCACGACGCTCGAACTGGCGGCCGGTTTCGAAAATATCCTGTACATCTCCTGCAACCCGCAAACCCTGCAGGAAAACGTCGCCGCCTTGCAGGCCACGCACAAGGTGAGCGCCGCCGCGGTGTTCGACCAGTTCCCCTATACGCACCATCTCGAGTGCGGGCTGTTGCTGACCCGGCGCTGAGGCCGATTCCCGGCCGGCGGGCGGGGCAATGAAAAACGGGGGCCGAAGCCCCCGTCGATTGCGACTGACTGACCGCCCGGATTACTTGCCTTCCGGTGCGTCCTTCTTGCTCTCGTTGCCGGCGATGAACGGGCTCCACGGCTGGGCGCGGATCGGGCCCTTGGTCTTCCACACCACGTTGAACTGGCCGTCGCCCTTGATTTCGCCGATGAACACCGGCTTCCACAGGTGGTGGTTGGTTTCATCCATCTTCAGCTGGTAGCCGGAGGGGGCATTGAAGGTCTGGCCGCCCATGGCCGCGACGACCTTGTCGACATCGGTGGACTTGGCCTTCTCGACCGCCTGCTTCCACATGTGGATGCCGACGTAGGTGGCTTCCATCGGGTCGTTAGTGACGACCGTGGCGGCGTTCGGTAGCTTGTTCTTCTTGGCCCAGTCCTTGTACATCTTCACGAACTTCTCGTTTTCCGGATTCTTCAGGGACATGAAGTAGTTCCAGGCGGCCAGGTGGCCGACCAGCGGCTTGGTATCGACGCCGCGCAGTTCTTCTTCGCCGACCGAGAAGGCGACGACCGGCACGTCGGTGGCCTTGAGGCCGGCATTGCCCAGTTCCTTGTAGAACGGCACATTGGAGTCGCCGTTGATGGTCGATACGACGGCCGTTTTCTTGCCTTCGGACGAGAACTTCTTGATCTTGGCGATGATGGTCTGGTAATCGGAGTGGCCGAACGGGGTGTACTCTTCCATGATATCGGCATCGGCGATGCCCTTCGATTTGAGGAAGGCGCGCAGGATCTTGTTGGTGGTGCGCGGATAGACGTAGTCGGTGCCGAGCAGCACGAAGCGCTTGGCCTCGCCGCCGTCTTTGGACATCAGGTATTCGACGGCCGGGATCGCCTGCTGGTTGGGCGCGGCGCCAGTGTAGAAGACGTTCTTTTCGAGTTCTTCACCCTCGTACTGGACCGGGTAGAAGAGCAGGCCGTTCAGTTCCTTGAAGACTGGCAGCACCGACTTGCGGGAAACCGAGGTCCAGCAGCCGAAGACGACGGCAACCTTGTCCTTGCTTAGCAGTTGGCGGGATTTTTCGGCGAACAGCGGCCAGTTGGAAGCGGGGTCGACGACGACCGCCTCCAGCTTCTTGCCCATGACGCCGCCGGACTTGTTGATTTCCTCGATAGTCATCAGCGCGGTTTCCTTGAGCGCCGTTTCGGAAATGGCCATGGTGCCGGATAGCGAGTGCAACACGCCGACCTTGATGGTGTCGGCGGCTTGGGCGGCGAAGGATGCCACACCGATGGACGCCATGGCGGCGGACAGGACGGTGGCCTTGATAAAAGTGCGACGATTGCTCATGGAAGCTCCTCAGACGTTGGGTGATCGGATGTAACTGCTTTGTTGCAGTGCAGCGTCAGATTACGGAGGGAGCTGTTTTAGCGAAATACGTTAGATTGCGTAGCTGCGGTCGACACCTGAAAAGGGGGCATTTTCAGGCTTCAGGTTGCAAGCGATGCGTTTCGGTCACAGCCTGTTCCCGATCAAATTTTCGTTCAGCCTCGTTGAGATGGTTGATCAGGATGTGTGATATCAGATTGACGCCGATGCCGGCGAACATCGCCGGAATGAGATATACGGCAAGCGATAGCTCGGATGAAAACACCTTGTCGTCTATAGCTGATGGCGTGGCCTTTGCAGACTCGGATAGAAGCCCGAGCAGCACGACGTCGAGTCCGGACAAGAAGATCAGGATCATCGCGAAGACCAATACCGACCAACGGGCAATTGCTTTCCGCTTGAGCAAGAATCCGTAAATGCCGGAGGGTATGACGACGGAAAACAGGACAAGGAGTAAAAACTCCGTTTCAAGGAAAACGCTATTGCTCATATCTACCTCCGCCCAAGAGCCGGCTATGGGCGGATGGTACGGTAAGTCCAAGTTCGCTAATGCCTTCATCGGGTAAGCGATTGCAACAGGGTGTAACACGCCCGGTGTTGCTCAAACTTGCGCCCCGTGCATCTTGCTCGGTGCGAGATTGGGTTTGGCGGGCGATGGTCTGGTTCGGCAATACTGGAATCAACGCTCCACCAGGCGCACCCTGGCCAGCAGAATTCCGCCGGCCGCGAGAAAGACGCCCAGCGAAACCATGGCCATCCGCTGACTCCCGGTCAGGGCGCTGACGACGCCGAACAACAGCGGCCCAAGCGCCGATGACGCCCGGCCGGCCAGTGCGTGAAAGCCGAAATATTCTGCGGCCCGATCAGCAGGGATCATGCGAGCCGGTTGCCGACCAGACGCTGCTCGAAGCCGCCGAGATCGGGCCGGTCGCCGATACCGCAGCTATCTATGGCACAGTGGTGGCCATGCGCCCGGCGCCGATCGGCATGCGTGCGATGGTTGCAATTATGCTGCCGATTGCGCTGCCGATGCTGCTGGCCGCCGCGCTGCAAATCCCGCTCAAGGATATTGTCCTGAAATTGCTCAAGGCGCTGGTGTGAACGATGATGCTTACCGATTTACGCCGAAGTTTTCATTGCCTACACTTTGACACTCCCCGAATGGCATTTGCTTAAGGTGACAGTCGGGTTTTATTACTCCCCAGGAGATAACCATGGTAAGAAAAAAACTGGTGCTAAGCCTGCTGGCAATGTCGCTCGCGGCACCCGGCATCTATGCACAGACCGCGCAGACTGCGCCGGCAGGCGCTGCCCAACAAGTCGCAAATCCTGTCGATCCAGGATCGATTCAGGCTCTCAAGGACATGGGTGCCCATCTGCAGACCCTGAAGCGCTTCCAGGTGTCGACCGAACTGACCGGCGAGCGGGTACTGGCCGATGGCCAGAAGTTGCAGCACACGGCGACGGCAGATATGGACGTCGAACGTCCGAACCGGATCCGCGCCCGCATGTGGAGCGCCCGCTCCGAACGCGAAATCATCTACGACGGCAAGACGGTCACCCTCTTCATGCCCGCGCAAAAAGCCTACTCGACGGTGGCGTTCACCGAGGATCTCGGTGGCCTGGTGCAAAAGCTTGAAGAAAGGTATGGCGTGGAAATTCCGTTGTCCGATCTCTTCCTCTGGGGTACCCCAGCGGCACCGGTCGACAAGATCGATTCGGCGATGAATGCCGGCCAGGATTTCATCGGCAAGGACATCTGCGACCATTACGCTTTCCGCCAGGGCAAGTTCGACTGGCAGATCTGGATCACCACCGGCAGCAAACCTTTGCCACGCAAGCTCGTGATCACCAATCGTAGTGACGAAGAGCGTCCGCAATCGGTCTCCCTGATCGAGTGGAACCTGAAGCCGACGTTCAAGGACTCGGTGTTCAGGTTCACGCCGCCCAAGGGTGCGACTGCCGTCGAACTTCGTACGCTGGACCAGAAATAAAGGAGCGCCAACATGAAAAAATCATTCAGCAAATTCTTCCTGGCCCCCCTGACGGTTCTCGTTCTGGCCAGCTTTGCGCTGGCGCCAATCGCTGAAGCTGGTCGCGGTGGCGGTGGCGGAGGCGGTGGTGGCGGTGGTGCACGTGCCGGCGGCGGAGGCGGTGGTGGCGCGCATGCCGGTGGTGGCGGCAACCGGCAGATCAATAACAGCCATGCCGACGTGCGTACCAACAATGTGCGCAATACGAGTGTGAACAACGTCAACAATCGGAATACAAACATCAACTCCAACCGGAACGTCAATGTCAATGTCGATAACAATCGTGGCGGCTGCTGTGGCGGCGGCTGGGACAACGACTATCACCCGGTCGCCACGGCGGCGGCGGTTACCGCTGCGGTGGTCGTGACTTCCGCGGTCGTTGGCTCGATGGTGCGCACCGTGCCGGCCGGGTGTGTACCGGTCAACTATGGCGGCATGATCTATCAGCAATGTGGCAGTACCTGGTATCAGCCTCAGGGTTCCCAGTACATCGTGATCAATCCGCCGTATTGATGATGTGCAGAAAAGGACCGCGAAGCCTGCGGTCCTTTTTTCTTGCGGCCAGTTTTTCAGAAACGATCCGTAAATCTGCCGCCCCGGCCGAAGGGTTTGGCGCAGTGTGCGGCGGGATGTGCCTGATCAACCCGTGATCTGCGCAGTCACCTTGGCCACGCGCTGGCCGAACAGCCTGGCGGTTTCGAGGTCGCCCGGCAGCATTTCATCCGGGCTGCTGTCGGACGGCGACTGAGCCATGGCGCCGCTGAAGGAGCCGACGTAATTCACGTCGTTGCGCTGCGCCGCTTTGGCGTTGGATGGCATCATGCCGGTGCCGACCCAGATGCCGCTGTGCTGCATGGCCAGCGTGATCAGATAGTGCAGCGTCGAGTGTTTGTCACCGTTCATCGTTGCGCTGTTGGTGAAGCCGGCGAAAACCTTGTCCTTCCAAATCTGGCTGAACCAGGGCTTGCTGGAGGCATCGGCAAATTTCTTGAACTGCCAGCTCACCGAACCCATGTAGGTCGGGCTGCCCATGATGATGGCGTCGGCGGCGTTCAGAGTGTCCCAGCCGCCGGCGGGGAGGTTGCCATCGGCGTCGATGGCGACCAGTTCGGCGCCGGCGCCTTCAGCGACGGCTTGCGCCATGCGCAGGGTGTGGCCGTAGCCGGAATGGAATACAACGGCAATTTTTTTCATGGTGAAGTTCCTTGTTGGGGTTGGGGGCAACGTGAAAATCAGGGGGCGAGGTCGAAGACCAGTACTTCGGCATCATTTCCTTCGCTCAGGGTCAGGCGGCTTTCATCGGCCAGCAGGGCGGCATCGCCTTTGCGCAGGTTCCGGCCGTTGACCGCAAGCGTGCCGCGGGCCACATGGACATACGCCTTGCGCGCCGGGTCCAACGGCAGGGTGGCGGCTTCTCCGCCATCGAACAGTCCGGCGTAGAGCGACGCGTCGGCATGGATGGTCACCGAGCCGGCGGCGCCGTCGGGCGAAGCGATCAGACGCAAGCGCCCGCGCTTTTCGGCATCGGCAAAGCTTTTCTGTTCGTAGCCCGGCGTAATGCCTTTTTCACGCGGCTCGATCCAGATCTGGAAGAGATGGGTGGTCTGGTCCGGCGCGTCGTTGAATTCGCTGTGCCTGACGCCGCTGCCAGCGCTCATCCGCTGCACGTCACCGGGCGGAATGGCGGTGCCGTTGCCCATGCTGTCCTTGTGGGCCAGCGCGCCGGTGGTGACATAGGTGACAATTTCCATGTCGCGGTGGCCGTGCATGCCGAAACCGCCGCCCGGGGCAATCAGGTCGTCGTTGATGACGCGCAGGTTGCCCCAGCCCATGTACGCCGGATCGTAGTAGTCGGCGAACGAGAACGAGTGGTGACTTTGCAGCCAGCCATGATCGGCATGGCCGCGATCCTCGGATTTGCGAACGGTAAGCATGGGTGGGGCTCCTTTCCTTGAGTTTTCGGGTTATTGCTTCATCGCCTCGATGGCGATATCGATGCGCACGTCGTCGCCAACATTCGGCGCGTACTTGCCGGCGTTGAACTCGGAACGCTTGACCACGGTGTAGGCGTTGGCGCCGATCGCGTCCTTCTTCGTCATCGGGTGCGGCATGGCCTGGAAGGAGGTCACGGTCAGCGTTACCGGCTTGGTCACGCCCTTCAGCGTCAGCTTGCCTTCGATGGCGACCGGCTTGTCACCTTCGAAGACCACCTTGGTGGACTTGAAGGTGGCGGTCGGGTACTTGGCGGTATCGAGGAAATCCTCGCCCTGAATGTGCTCGTTGAAGGTCGCCGAGCCGGTGTCGACGGATTTGGCGTCGATCACGATGTCGACCGCGCCAGTCTTGGCGGCCTTGTCGAAAACGACGGTGCCGGTGGTCTTGTCGAAGCGGCTGAGCTGGGTCGAATAGCCGAAATGGCTGTACGAGAAGCGCGGAAAGGTGTGGTTGCCGTCGACGACGTAGGTCTCTGACGCGGCCAGCGCCGGGGTGGCGGCGACGGCGGCGAGGATGAGGGCGGCGGTGAGTTTGCTGAGTTTTTGCATGGTGATTCTCCTTGTGGGGTTGGGGCTGAGGTTTTACTTGCTGGTTGCGGTGATGCGGAACTTGATGAGGACGTCGTTAGCGACGATGTCGAACTTGGCCCAGGCGCCTTCGCCGATCGAGAAATCGCCACGATGGATGGTGAAGCTGCCGTCGAAGACGCCGGTGTTGCCTTGCGCCGTGAAGGTGGCAGGGACGACGACGTCCTGCGTTTTGCCCTTGATCGTCAGCTTGCCGGCCACCTCGTAGCGATTGCCGCCGAGCGCCTTGACGCTGCCGGAAACGAACTGCGCGCTCGGGAAGGCCTTGGTGTTGAACCACGGCTTGCCGGCGACTTCCTCGTCCGCCTCGGGGGCGCCGGTGTCGACGCTGGCCAGGTCGACATCGAAAGTCGCCTTGGCGTCAGCCGGCTTGGCCGGGTCGAAATTCAGCTTGGCGGCGAACTTCTTGAACCGGCCGTCCATCTTGACGCCCATCTGCTGGTAGCCGAAGGTGATGGCGCTCTTGTCGGTCTGCACCTGGTTGAATTCGGCGGCCTGCGCGGCGAAGGGCAGCGCGGCAGCCAGTGCGAGGGCGAGAATGAATCGTTTCATGGTGTTCTCCTTGGGGCTCAATGTCTGGGCAACATCCGGGTCAGGATGTCGTCCTTGTCGATGATGTGATGTTTCAGGGCAGCGCCGATGTGGGCGGCGATGACGGCGACGAACAGCAGGTTGAGACTCTTGTGGACCAGCGCCAGCAGGTCGCCGAGTTCCTTGTTCTTGTCGAGCAGGTCGGGGATCGGCAGGACGCCGAACCACACCGTCTGGAAGCCTTTGGCTGAACTCATCAGCCAGCCGGTCAGCGGGATGGCAAGCATCAGCGCGTAGAGCATGAAATGGCCGGCATGGGCAGCGTACTGCATCAGCTTCGGCATGCTGGCCGGCAGCGCAGGCGGCACATGCGTGGCGCGCCAGGCGAGGCGCACCAGCACCAGCAGAAAAGCGGTGACGCCGGCCCATTTGTGCCACGAGTAGAGCTGCAGCTTCTGCGGCGACAGCGGCAGGTCGTGCATGTAGAAACCGAGCGCCAGCAGGCCGAAGAGCAGGATGGCCATCAGCCAGTGCAGGCTCTTGGCGGTGGGGGTGTATGTCACGGTCGACCTCCTTATTGGGCCAAAAATGAATAGGCATCCATGGCGATGACGTAGTCGTCGATGCCGGCATGGAAACGTTCGCTCCGTGCGCTGTCGCCGCCGGCGCCGAACGCGACATAGAGCGGCAGCAGATGTTCGTCGCTCGGATGCGCCTGGACGGCGCCCGGCGCCTGCCGGCGGTAGTCGAGCAGGGCGGGGATGTCGCGGTTGGCGAGGCGGGTGGCCAGCCAGTCGGTAAACTCGCGGACATAAGGGGGCGTCTGGCCGCTGTGGCGCGCGGCAACCTGATAATCGCGCAGGTTGTGGGTGATATTGCCGGAAGCGATGACCAGAAAGCCCTTGGCCGCCAGCGGCGCCAGAGCCTGCCCCAGCTTGTAGGCCTGTGCCGCGCCGCCCCGGCTTTGAATCGAAAGCGGAATGACCGGCACGTCGGCTTCCGGGAACATCAGGCGCAGCGGTATCCAGGCGCCGTGGTCGAGGCCGCGTTCGGCATCCTTTTCGACCGGCAGGCCGGCGGCCTGGATGGCGGCGGCGACTTCCTCGGCCGCTTCACGACAGCCGGTCGCCGGGTAGTTCATGGCGTAGAGTTCGTCCGGAAAACCCCAGAAATCGTGGATGGTTTCCGGGCGGTCGGCAAAACCCACGGTCGCCACTGCCGTATCCCAGTGCGCGCTGAGAATGACGATGGCGCGCGGCAAGGGCAGGGATTTCGCCAGCCGGACCAGCGCCGCACCGGCTGCGCCCGGGCGCAGCGCAAAAGTTGGTGCGCCGTGCGGGACGAAGAGAGCGGGCTGGGTCTGTGTCATTTGAACAACTCCTGATGCGATGGGCGTACTTTAGTCCTCCTTTTTGATCCGAAATAGCCGACAATCGGCAAATCTTTATTGCGGATATTGCAACAATGGACAGACTCGATGCGATGCGCCTCTTCGTCCGGGTAGCCGAACTGGGCAGCTTCTCGGCGGTGGCGCAGCAGCTTGGCGTAGCGCGCTCGGTGGTGACGCGGCAGATCGCGGCGCTCGAAACCCATCTCGGCGTCAAGTTGATGGCGCGCAGCACGCGGCGGCTGGCGCTGACTTCGGCCGGCTCTGCCTACCTGGAAAAGTGCCGGGTCATTCTCAATCTGGTCGAGGCCGCCGAAGCCGATGTCGCGGAAGAGCGCCTGATGCCGCGCGGCAATATCCGCATCAGCTTGCCGTTGAGCTTCGGCCTCAAGCGACTGGCGCCACTGTTGCTCGACTTCTCGCAGCGCTACCCGGAAGTCGCGCTGGACATGGATTACAGCGACCGCCGCGTAAACCTGATCGAGGAGGGCATCGATCTCTCGATCCGCATCACGCGGCGGCTGGAGCCAGGCGACGTCGCGCGCAAGATCGGCGTCGGCCACATGCTGGCGGTGGCGTCACCGGAATACCTCGCCCGCCACGGTCGACCGCAACACCCTTCAGAACTCGCGCATCACGAATGTCTGGGTTACACGGCGGGCGGCGCCGGGCAGAACTGGCAATTCATGGTCGATGGCCAGCTTGCAAGCTTCCCGGTGCGCAGCCGCATCAACGCCAACAACGGCGAGGTGCTGACTGAGGCGGCGGCACAGGGGCTGGGCATCACACTGCAGCCCGATTTCATTGCCGACAGCTTTCTTGCCGCCGGCCGGGTCGAGGCAATTCTCACCGACTTCCCGGTGCCCGAACTCGGCATCTACGCCATGCTGCCGAGCAACCGCCACGTGCCGCACCGGGTTCGGGTGCTGATGGATTTCCTGGCGGCGTCGGTCGGCGTCGCCTGAGTGAAAACCGGCCTGTTCAGAACACCAGCGTCGCCCTGAGCGACATGATCCAGGCGCTGTCGCGGTCGGGGGCGAAGGCCGGGTTGCGGATGTATTGCACATCCGGCGTCAGCAGCAGGCCGCCGACCAAGCTCCAGTTCCAGTAGGCTTCCAGCGTGTTCTGCGTGTGTTCCAGGGTCACGAAAGGCAGCGGCAGTTTCTGTTCGAGGCTGCCGAAAGCGACGCCGATCTGGTCGCCATCGGCGCGACCCAGCGGGTTGTTGAGTGCAACGCCGATTCCGAAGCTGCGCTTGTTGCCGCCATTGTCGTCGTTGCTCGCGTTGAGGCGCCCGAAAATGGCCCACTGGTCGTTCAGGTGTTGAACAGCATTGATCGACCAGCCCTGCGAAGCGGGATGATCGGTGACGGCCGGCGACTGGTAGAGCGTGAGCGAATACTGCGCGTCGCCCAAGCCCTTGAAGGCGGGCGTCCATTGCACATAACCAAGCCACGCGTAAGGGCTGCTCAGGAAGCCATCGGTCGGTCGCTTGGACGGGTCCTCGACATTGACGCTTTGCCCGCCGGCGAGAAACTGGAGCGTTTTCGTGGCGTTGAACTGAACGTAGCCGCCGGTGCCGGTCGTCGGATAGGTCGATGAACCGTTTGCAGAAAAAATATTATTGACGAAATTCAGTTGCTGATCGGCCATGAACTCGCTGCTGTCGAAATTGAAGAAGGAGTACTGGCCAACCGCTACCGCGAACATCTCGCCGGGCAGGGTGTGGGTGTAGGTGATCTGTGAATACTTGTTCTGGTAATCGGGCAACTCGCCGCTCAGCGTGCGCGACCCGCGGTTGACCGTGACCTTGCTGCCGCTGCGGCGCTCGCCGTAATAAAGGAACTGGAAGGAGCCGGAGCCGAAAGATTCGCTATCGAAAATGTCCCAGTTCAGCGAGGGCCAGAACAGGGCCTGCGAGGAGGTGCCGATGTTGTCCGGGCTTACCCAGCGCTGCCGGTAACTGAGGCTGAACGACCAGGTGAGGCCATGGTCGTCCTCCATGCGCGTCTTCAAATCGGCGTATTCGTCCGAGACTTTCTGGAAGAGCGTCGGCTGTTTTTTGGCGCGGCGCAGGGTGTCGTGGACCAGGCCGATCTTTGCGGGGTGAACGCCTTTGGATTCATCGACCGCGTCTTCGGTTTCAGCGCGCTTCTCGACTACCACGCCGTTGTTCTTCTCGGCGGCCGCCTCTACCTTCTCGTCGGGCGAGTCATCTTCGTCTTCATCGTCGGCGAGGGCTGGCGATGACCAGAGCAGGGTAGTGGCCAGGCAGCCGGCGAGAACGATGTGTGCGCGCATTTCAGGGGGTGTCGTGTGAAGGTGGCGAATTATCCGCCGTCATTTGTGTTTTGGCGAAGCGCCCGCCAGCCAATCCTGCAAAAAGCAGATTCCCCATGCCACGCCGAATCCGGTCTGGTCGGTGGCTATCGCGCCGAGGCCGTCCTCGCAACTGGCAGCCGAAAGATCGACATGCAGCCAAGGTAGTTCGCCGACAAAACGCTTGAGAAAGCGCGCCGCGTGAATGTGGTCCGGCGCATCCTCATCGAGGCTGCACTGGCAGATATCGGCTACCTTGCTGTCGAGATCATCCTCGTAATCGGCGTCCATCGGAAAGGTGCATACCCGCTCGCCACTGGCCGCGCCGGCGCGCACCGCCAGTTCGCCAAGTGCCGCGCTGCTGGCGAAGACGCCGGAATAGCGGCAGCCGAGGGCGTGAATCATCGTGTAGGTCAGTGTCCCGAAATCGATCATCAGGTCGGGCGTGTCGCGCCCGGCCAAGGCCAGCGCGTCGGCCAGCACCAGGCGGCCCTCGGCATCGGTATGGACGATCTCGATGGTCGTGCCGTCGAGCGCAGTCACCACGTCACCCTGGCGGCTGGCGCGCGGCGAAATGTCGTTGCTGGCGAGCGCCAGCCAGGCGTCGATGCGCAGCGGCAGGGCGAGCCGGGTGGCGGCGAGCAAAATGCCAAGCACGGCCGCCGAACCGGCCATGTCCTCATGCATGCCGATCATCGAATCGGCCGCCTTCAGGTTGTGGCCACCGGTATCGAAACAGATGCCCTTGCCGACCAGCGCCACCCGCGCCTGCGCATTGGGCGGGATCAGCGAAACCCGGACAATCGCCGCATCGTCGGCCTCGCTGCCCTGCGCCACCGAAACGAAAGCACCCGCGCCCATTTCGCGCAGCCGGGGCAGATCGAATTCCTCGACTTTCCAACCCAGTTCACGCGCCAGTTCGCTAACCCGCGTCCGGTAAGCTGCCGGCGTCAGCGTGTTGGGCGGCAGCACCGTCAAGGTCCGCGCCAACTGGTTGCCCTCGGCCAGACTGGACGCCTGGCCCGGTGGGGTCGCAGTACCCCAGAGTCGCAGCGACTCCAGCGCGCGCGGCGCATCTTTCTGCTTGCGATTGGGCAAGGGCGTTCCGTTGGCCAGCCCGACATAGGCCGCCCACTCAGCCATCCAGTCGGCTGCCCCGGTTTTGGCACAAATCAGTACGTCGACCGCAGCAGGCTCTTCTTCGAGCAAAATCACCAGGCCCTCGCGCAACAACGTCAGGTTCTCGAAAGTCGACTTCTCTGCATCCAGCATCAGCCACACCCGCAAGCCGCCGTCGGCCGAGTTGGCTGCAACCGGATCGTCGCCCAGTTCCTCCGGCTCCAGCCGCCGCCGCGCCAGTGTCGCCAACAACAGCGTCCGCTCGGGGCAATCGTCAGGAATCGCCTCGCCAGCGGGCAGAACGACCAGCACATGGCCCATTTGCGCAAGCGCTGCGGTATCGGGGAGGGCGGGGAAAGTCTGAAGGGTGGCGAGCATGAGCAGGGATAGCCTTATTCAATCCCGGTCATTATAGGGAGGTACTGAAAACGATGGTCTCTCACCTATCATTCGCTTCTGCTTCAGTCTTGCCATAAGGAAATCACGTGTTTTACATCGTCGAAAGCGACAAATCATTCTACGAAGTGACCTTCGACCTGGAGCCGGTGATCCAGCGTCTGGGCTTCGTGATCCTGCATGTCCACGATTTGGGCGACACGCTGCGCCGCAAGGACAGCGAATTCGACGATGACTGCAAGGTGTTTGAAATCTGCAATTTCCGGCAGTTTGAAAAATTGCTGGCCATCGACATGCGGCTGAGCACTGCCTTGCCGTGGAGGATTTCGGTGTTCACCGAAAATGGCGCCACCAGGATCGGCCTGATCCGGCCGGCGCCGATGCTCGCCGCGCTTTGCGAAGATGCCGGATTGTCGCGGCTGGCCAAGGCTATTGAAGAGAAGTTGATCCAGATCGTTGATGAGAGCCGATAGTCGCCCTGTCCCGGCTATTGTTGCTGTCCGGAACGCGCTTTGTTGTACTCGTCGCAGGTCCTGGTGTTGAGTCGGGAAAGGCACTGGTCCGCGTCAGGCGGTACCGCTTGGCGACATTGATTCTCGGCCCCGCGCTTGACGCCCTCGTACCAAGTTTCCGTGGTGCATCCGGACAGCAGCAGGCTGCCGAATGCGAGAGCGCTCAGGCGCAAGATGGACTGACTTTTCATGAGGCTTTCCGGGATGTTGTTCTTGAGTCCGGGGGCTGATAAACCATTTTCGAGTTGTCCCAGGTAAGTTAGCCGAGTAGCGCCACCGACTTGATCTGCGCCCGCAGCGCGAGGCCGGGACGGATGTCGAGGCGGTTGGCCGAACGCTTCGTGATGCGGGCGAGCAGTGGGGCGCCGGCGACGTCGAGGCGGACCAGGATCTGGCCCGGCGTATTGGTGGCCGTGAGGTCGACAACGAGCGCATTGACACAGTTGAGGATGCTGGACTGGGTTTGCGGCACCAGCGCCAGGCTGACGTCGCGCGCGAGGATGCGGCAGCGGAGCCTGGTGCCGGGAAGCTCGTCGCGACGCGAGACATGGACGTGACCACCGGGGAATTCGAGGCGCGTCAGGTCGTCCGCCTCGTGTTCGGCGACGATGGCTTCGATGACAACACCGGCATCGTCGGCGAAGGCAGTGGGCAGGTCGATGCGGCTCAGAACCTCGTTGAGCGGTCCGCTGGCGATGGCCTTGCCCTGGTCGAGCAGCACCAGATGGTCGGCCAGGCGGGCGACCTCGTCGGATGCGTGGCTGACGTAGAAGACGGGGATCGCCAGTTCGCGGTGCAGGCGTTCCAGATAGGGCAGGATTTCGAGTTTGCGCTTGAGGTCGAGTCCGGCCAGCGGTTCGTCCATCAGCAGGATCCGTGGCGCAGCGCGCAGCGCGCGGGCAATGGCGACACGCTGGCGTTCGCCGCCGGAGAGCTGGGCCGGCATGCGCTCGAGCAGGTGGCCGATGCCGAGCAGATCGGCGACCGCGGGCAGCGCGAAGTGCTTGCCTGCGGTCGACGCCCGTTTTTGGCCAAATTCCATGTTGCCGCGTACCGAAAGATGCGGAAACAGGCTGGCTTCCTGGAAGACCATGCCGAGGGCGCGCTTGTGGGTTGGCACAAAATGCCCCCTGGCCTCGTCCTGCCAGACGGTGTCGCCCAGCGCGAACAGACCGTCCGCTGCCCGTTCGAGGCCGGCCATGGCGCGCAGGCAGGTCGTCTTGCCCGACCCTGACGGGCCGAATAAGGCCGTGACGCCGGAGCCGGGAAGGGTCAGGTCGACATCCAGACGGAAGCTGTTGCGGTCGACCCGGAATCTGGCCCGGATTTCGGAAGTCATGCCGGTTTGCGCCGCGTCGGGTTGAAGGTGTAGAGCGCCAGCAGCACGACGAAACTGAACAGCAGCATGCCGCCGGAGAGCCAGTGCGCCTGCGTGTATTCGAGTGCTTCGACGTGGTCGTAGATCTGCACCGAAACGACCCTGGTCTGATTCGGAATGTTGCCGCCGATCATCAGCACGACGCCGAATTCGCCGACCGTGTGGGCGAAGCCGAGAATCGCACCGCTGATGAAGCCGGGCCGGGCGAGCGGCACGGCGACCGACCAGAAGGCATCCCACGGGCTGGCGCGCAGCGTTGCGGCGACTTCCAGCGGACGCTCGCCGACCGCTTCGAAGGCGTTGTGGATCGGCTGGACGACGAAGGGCAGGGAATAGATAACCGAGGCGATGACCAGCCCGGGAAAGGTAAAGGGCAGCAGGCCGATGCCGAGTGCTTCGGTCAGCCGTCCGACCGGGCCATGCGGCCCCATGGCGATCAGCAGGTAGAAGCCGATGACCGTCGGCGGTAGCACCAGTGGCAACGCGACCAGCGCGCCGACGACGCCCTTGAGCCGCGAACGGGTTTTCGCCAGCCACCAGGCGATCGGCGTGCCGATCAGCAACAACAGCAGCGTCACGACGCTGGCCAGTTTCAGCGTCAGCCAGACGGCGGCGAGATCGGTGCTCGGCATGCGCTTAGCGGGCGGCGGGAGCGGCGGGCAAGGAAAAGCCGTAACGGCTCATGATCTGGCGTACATCCGCGGTGCCGAAAAATGTCGCAAAGTCCCGGGACAGGGCCTTGCCTTCACCGTGCTTGAGGATCACGAAGCCTTGGCGCAGCGGCTGGTGCAAGTCGGCGGGGATCAGGGTGTAGCTGCCGGCGCCGGCAAACGCCGGGGCCAGCGCCAGGGAGAGCGCGATGATGCCGATATCGGCATTGCCGGTCTGCACGAACTGTGCGGTCTGGGCGATGTTCTCGCCATAGACGAGGCGGCTTTCCACGGCATCCCAGACCCGCGCTGCCTTGAGCGCCTCGACTGCGCGCATGCCGTAGGGCGCGTGTTTCGGATTGGCGATGGCGATGCGCCGGTTTTCCGGTCGCGGAAGATCGGTCAGCGTCAACGGCCGGGCGTCGCTGTCCGGGCGCCAGAGGACGATACGGCCGAGCGCGTAGGGCTCGACTTCGGGGATGGCGAGCCCTTCCTGTACCAGCTTTTCGGGCAGTTCGCTGTCGGCCGAGAAAAAGAGGTCGAAGGGCGCGCCGTTGCGGATCTGGGCGTAAAACTTCCCGGAAGAACCGTAGCTGACTTCGATGCGGTCGGCGGGGCGGGATTTGCTGAACAGGCTGACGATTTCGTCCATCGCGAAGCGCAGGTCGGCGGCCGCGGCGACACGAATCTGTCCGGCATGCAATGGCGTCGCGACGAGCAGGAGGGCGAGGGTGATGAAACGGAGGAAGGTCATGACTGCGCGTTTTATACCACCGGGGGCACAAAGGGCAAAGCCGGGAGGCGCGGCAAGCCGGACATTCCCGCGCTTGCATCGCGCGGTGACTGACTATAAATTCGTTCTGTCCCGGCGTGCGGCAACGAATCTTTGCGGCAGCCCTCCTTCATGCAACGCTCCCCCGGTAACCATCGTGGCCAGAATCAAGATTGAACTCCCCGACCGATTCAGCTTTTCGACGGCGATCATGGTCTATATCAACCACATCAACTACGGCAATCATCTTGATAATTCGGCCCTGCTGTCGCTGGTGTCAGAGGCGCGCGTCCGCTTCTTCAAGGCTCTTGGCTACACTGAACTGGATGTCGAGGGCTACGGCATTATCGTCGCCGATGCCGCAATCCATTATCGCTCCGAGGCCTTCCACGGTGAGGTGCTGGACTTCGAGATGACGGCGAACGACTTCAACAAATACGGCTGCGACCTGGTTTATCGCGTCAGCGAGCAGAGCAGCGGCCGCGAAGTGGCGCGCGGCAAGACCGGCATCATGTTCTTCGACTATGCGGCACGCAAGCCAGCGTCGGTGCCGGCCGTCTTTCGCGAGCGTTTTGCCGCATGACTCCGATCCGTTATGTCGAGCCGGTCTTTCGCCCGCCGAGCGAGGCCGAATCGCTGATCCTGCCGGTGACCGACGGCTGCTCGTGGAACGAATGCACCTTCTGCGAGATGTACACGGCGCCGCAGAAGAAATTCCGCGCCCGTGACGAGGCCGAGGTGCTGGAAAGTATTCGCCTTGTCGGCGAACGCTATGGCGATGAGGTACGGCGCGTTTTCCTTGCCGACGGCGACGCCACGGTGCTGCCGACACGCCGATTGTTGGCCATTCTTGCCGCCATTCGTACCCACCTGCCGGCAGCGCGGCGGATTTCCAGTTATTGCCTGCCGCGCAACCTGCGCAAGAAGTCGCAGGCGGAAGTCGACGAACTGGCGGCGGCCGGGTTGTCGATGGTCTATGTCGGCGCCGAATCGGGCGACGATCAGGTGCTTGCCGCGGTCAACAAGGGCGAGACCTTCGAAACTACCCGCGACGCGCTGGACAAGCTCGGCGCGGCCGGGATTACCCGTTCGGTGATGGTCCTCAACGGGCTTGGTGGCAAGGTGTATTCGCATCAGCACGCAGAAAACTCGGCGCGGCTTGCCAATGCGACGCAGCCCGAATACCTGGCGACGCTGGTCGTCAGTTTCCCGATGGGAGAGCAGCGTTTCCGCGTGGGCTTTCCGGAGTGGGAACCGTTGACACAGCATGAGTTGTTTGTCGAGACCGAGCAACTTCTCGCTGCGCTGGAACTCAGGCGCACGGTGTTCCGCAGCGATCACGCATCCAACTGGCTGGTGCTCAAGGGCACGCTGGGCGTCGACAAGGCGCGTCTGCTGGCGCAGGTGCGGCAAGCCATCGAAACGCCGGAGCAGGCGCATCTGCGGCCGGCCTGGGCGCGCGGCCTGTAGGCCGCACTGACCTATTCCTTCTCCAGCTTCAGCGACGCCGAATTGATGCAGTAGCGCTGCCCGCTTGGCGCCGGGCCATCGGGAAAGACGTGGCCGAGATGGGCGCCGCACTCGGCGCAGGTAACTTCGGTGCGGCTCATGCCGAAGCTGCGGTCGACGTGTTCGTCGATCAGTTTTTCTTCGTTGGGCGTGTGGAAGCTTGGCCAGCCGCAGCCCGAATCGAACTTGGTCTCGGAACGGAAGAGCGGCGCACCGCAGCACACGCAGCGGTAGGTGCCAACGTCATGACAATCCCAGTACTGGCCGGTAAAGGCGCGTTCAGTGCCCTTTTCGCGGGTCACGTTATATTCGGTCGGGCTCAACTGGGCGCGCCATTCGGCGTCGGTTTTCTCGATTTTTGGCATGGGTAATCAATCTGCGGGTTGGCGATGCGATTTGAGACACCTATACTTGCCCATGATTCACTCCGGTAATCAGGAAAAAGCGATATGAACCCAGCCCCACTCAGCGAAAGCGATCTCGACCATCTCGAACAACTCCTCGAAGCCGAGGTGTTTCAGGGCGATGCGATGCGTCTTGATGAAATCCAGGCCATGCTCTGCGCTATCGTCAGCGGGCCGGTGCCGATTGCGCCGGCTGTCTGGCTGCCCGAAGCGCTGGGCAAGGGGCTGGAAAACGCCAATGACCCGCAGGTTCATGAAGCGCTGGAACTGCTGATGCGCTTGAATAACGATCTGGCCACGGCGCTACTCAACGACGACACCATTTCGCCTGTCCTTTATCCCCTGGATGAGACCTGCGAGGAATATGACTACGCCGCCTGGGCAGACACCTATGTGTTCGGCGCCGGTCTCGGCGGTGACTGGTTCGAACTGGCCGGCAAGCATGCCGACGATCTTTCCGAACTGCTCGAGCCGATGTTCCTGCTCAACGGCATGCTCAAGGAAGATGTTGAGAAGAGCGGTGAACGCTGGTTCTCGCCGGCCGAGGAGGCACGGCTGGTGGGCGACATCCAGGAGAACCTGCCGGTCATCGTGCAGACGATCTACAACTTCTGGCGCAACAAGCGAACGGGCATTACGGTCAGGAGCGACGAGCCGAAATCGGGCCGCAACGACCCGTGTCCCTGCGGTAGCGGCCGCAAATTCAAGCAATGCTGCGGTCGACCCGATAAATTGAATTAGGTTCGCTGCACACTGTCCATCGAACTAACCTGTGCTACGCAATTCTTGCTGGTGCGGGTCACGTAATTTGTCGGCTTGAGTATTGTGGAGGCGGCTGCATTCCGCGGTCGATCCAGTGCCTTGGGCGCTCCAGGCGCCTGAAAGGAGTCGAATCATGATCGGATTCTATCGAATGGCGAGTATTGCTCCCGGAAAACTAACCGGTGCCTTGGCTTACGCCCATGAAGTTGCTGCATTCATCAAGGACAAACATGGTTTCGAGGTTCTGGTCGCAATGCCGATTGGCGGCAACCCCTACCGCATAGGCTGGTCGACGCGTTTCGAGAACCTCGGTGTGATGGAAGAAAAAATGGCCGGCCTGATGAAAGATCCCGCGTATCACGCGTTGCAAGTCAAGGCTGCCGATCTGTTCAACGCCGGTTCGCTCCATGACGAGGTGTGGAAGATTCTCGGAGTCTGATGCGGTATGGCGCAATGGCACCAAATCATTGCGCAACGGCCAGAATAGGCGTAGAAAGAAGATGCAAGTTCGTATTGCTGACCATAGGGAGAGCGATTATTGAGACTGCAACTTCTGTATGATGACTATTGAGTACCCAGACGGGGAAACCCGGTAATCGGTGCGCAATGCACCGATATGAAACGCCGCTCAATGCGGCGTTTTCCGTTTTCGGACTTCCGGTTTGCCGGACTACTTGCCGCCCCAAGGCTGGATCGGCACCGTAGAGATGGCGTTGGCCGGCGCCCCCTCGATGATCTTGCGGCTGATCGCCAGATAGACGAGCACGTTGCGCTTCCGGTCGACGAAACGGGTGACTTTTGTTTCCTTGAACATCAGCGAGGTGTCTTCGCTGAAAACGGTTTCATCTTCCGGCAGCTTGGCGGGCAGGTTGATCGGGCCGACCTGGCGGCAGGCCAGGGAGAATTGCGACGGATCTTCGGCCAGCCCGAAGCTGCCCTTGACACCGCCCGTGCGCGCCTGGCTGACGTGGCAGGTGACCCCGGGAATCTTCGGGTCGTCGTAGGCATAGACGCAGACCCGGTGGTTGGCGCCGATCATCTTCCAGGTCGTGGTCGCGCAGCCGATTTCCTCGGCCGAGACGGAAACGCTTGTGGGCAGGGCGAGGGCGGCGAGGAGCAGCGGGGCGAAGTTTTTCATCATGATTTTTCCATGGTTGGCGGGCGAGCCAAGGCGAGTGGCATCATCTTCGCCACATATTTGACGAGGATTTTATAGGTGTCGCGGGCGAATTGCGGGCGGCCGGTAGCTAGAAGGGCGTTGAGTTCGTCGTCGGACCTGGCGGTGCCAAGATAGCGCCAGCCGTCGATCAGGTGCGCTTCGTCACCTTCGCGGATGATCGCCGGGCCGTTGAGCGGCCAGGTGACGAGCTTGAGGCGGGTCAGAGCACCGACCAGTCGCATCGTGTGTTTGGCGTAAGGTTCGCTACCGACGCAGGCGCCCTTGCAGCGCTTGATCTGGTAGCCGAAGCAGGGTTTGCCGGGAGTGGTTTTTTCCAGACCGAGCAAGGCGTCGCACAGGTGGTGCTCGGCGGCCAGGGCTCGCAGTACTTCGGTAGCTTCCTTGCTACTCTTGAACAGCCCGTAGCAGGAGCTGCGGATTCCCATGTCGAGGTCGCGCGCCATGGCGAGTTCCGGACGCAGCCAGCCGTCGCCTTCGTCGACTAGCGTCCACGTGCAGAGATCGTCGTTCTTGCGCAGTTGGCGGTTGTGGCTGGGGAGAAGTTGCTTGACCAGTGTCGCTTCCTTGAGCAGGGCGCCGATTTCGCCGGCGGTTTCGATCCAGTCGATGCGTTTGATCTGCTGCGACAGTGCCATTTCCTTGGCCGAGCTATGCTCGGCCGAGAAGTGCGACAGGACGCGCTGGCGGATATCCTTGGCCTTGCCGACGTAGAGCGGCAGGTTGTTGTCGCCGTAGAAGAGATAGACGCCGGGTGTGTCGGGCAACTCATCGACAATGCCGGCATCGAGATGCGGCGGCAGGCTGGGGCGGGCATTCTGTGCCTTGAGCGCTGCCTCGATGTCGTCGCTGTTGCGGTCGACGTGAATTTTTTGCCAGAATTGATGAATCAGTTGTGCATCGGCCAGCGCCCGGTGGCGTGCTTTCGCCTGCAAGCCGTGACGCTCGATGAGCGAATCCAGATTGTGCCGCTTGTGCTCGGGAAACAGCGTGCGCGAGAGCTTGACGGTACACAGCACCGGCGCTTGGAAGGTCACCCCGAGCCGCTTGAACTCGTTCTTCAGGAAGCCGTAATCGAAACGCGCGTTGTGGGCGATGAACAGCCGGCCTTCCAGCCGGCGCAGGGTTTCCTCGGCGACGGCTTCGAACGGCGGCGCATCGGCGACCATTGCGTTGCTGATGCCAGTCAGTTGTTCGATGAAGGCCGGGATGCGGGTGCCCGGATTGACCAGTTGCTGCCACTCGCGCACAGAGCCATCTTCATCGACTTCGATGATGCCGATTTCGGTGACGCGATCACTGGTGGCGGTGGCGCCGGTGGTTTCCAAGTCTACGAAGGCTAAGGGGCGCATCGGCGGATTTTCTCATGTGTTGCCCGCCTTCGGTCGGGTCAGAAGGCTGGCTACGGTATAATTTCCGCCTTTCCGCCTAACCGATTCCCGCTCCCAATGGCCGACCTTCTTTGCCTCAAAGGCGACTCCGCACTTTCCGCCTTCCGTCTGCAACGCCTGCAAGCCCGCCTGGTCGCTGCAGTGTCAGATATCGAGTCGGTAGTCGCCGATTATTGGCATGTGGTGGCGCAAAAGCGCGAGCTGAATGCCGACGAGCGCGCCAAGTTGGCGACGCTGTTGGAAGAGAAGGCGGCCGGGGCCGATGCCGGCGAACTGTTCCTGGTCGCACCGCGCATCGGCACCATTTCGCCGTGGTCGTCGAAGGCCACCGACATTGCGCTGAACTGCGATCTGGATGCCATCGAGCGCATCGAGCGGGTCATCGCTTTCCACGTCGTGGTCAAGGACGGCCGCGCCCTGACCGCGGACGAAATGAAGGCCATCGCCGGCCTGCTGCACGACCGGATGACCGATTCCGTGCTGCCCGGCTTCGACGCCGCCGGCGAATTGTTCCGCCATTTCGCGCCGAAGCCATTGGCTACGGTCGACGTGCTGCAGGGCGGTAAATCTGCCTTGGTCGAAGCCAATGGCTCGCTCGGCCTGGCCTTGTCCGACGACGAAATCGACTACCTGCTCGACGTATTCACCAAGGCCGGGCGCAACCCGACCGACGTCGAACTGATGATGTTCGCCCAGGCCAATTCCGAACACTGCCGCCACAAGATTTTCAACGCTTCCTGGGTGATCGACGGCGAAGCAAAGGACAAGACGCTGTTCGGCATGATCCGCGAAACCCACGCCGCCCACCCGCAGGGCACGGTGATGGCCTATGCCGACAATTCGTCGATCATCGAAGGCGCCAGCATCCAGCGTTTCTACCCGGATGCCGACCGTGGCTACAGCTACAAGGAAGAGCTGACCCACATCCTGACCAAGGTTGAAACGCACAACCACCCGACGGCGATTTCCCCCTTCCCTGGCGCGGCCACCGGTTCCGGCGGCGAAATCCGCGACGAAGGCGCCACCGGTAAGGGTTCCAAGCCGAAGGCCGGTCTGTGCGGTTTCTCGGTCTCCAACCTGAATATCCCCGATGCAGTACAGCCTTGGGAAACCACGGAACAGCGCGCCTACGGCCGCCCGTCGCGCATCGCTTCGGCGCTCGACATCATGCTCGAAGGCCCGATTGGCGCTGCCGCCTTCAACAACGAATTCGGCCGGCCGAACCTGACCGGCTATTTCCGCACCTACGAGCAGGACGTTGCCGGCACGGTGCGTGGTTACCACAAGCCGATCATGATTGCCGGTGGTCTGGGCAGCATCCAGGCCGAGCAGTCCTTCAAGGAAGAAACCTTCCCGGTCGGCACCAAGTTCGTCCAACTGGGCGGCCCTGGCATGCTGATTGGCCTGGGCGGCGGCGCCGCCTCGTCGATGACGGCGGGCGTCAATGCCGAAGACCTCGATTTCGCCTCGGTGCAGCGCGGCAACCCGGAAATCCAGCGCCGCGCGCAGGAAGTTATCGACCGCTGCTGGCAGTTGAGCAAGAACAATCCGATTCTTTCGGTGCATGACGTTGGTGCCGGTGGCGTTTCCAACGCTTTGCCGGAACTGGCCCACTCGGGCGGCGTCGGCGCGATTTTCGATCTGCGCAAGGTGCCGACCGAAGAGCCGGGCATGTCGCCGGCCGAAATCTGGTCCAACGAGTCGCAGGAACGCTACGTGCTGGCCATTCCGCCGAACCGCATCGCCGAATTTCAGGCCATGTGCGAGCGCGAGCGCTGCCCGTTTGCCGTAGTTGGCGAAGCGACCGGCGACGGCCATTTGACGGTGACCGATGCCCATTTCGGCGTCAATCCGGTCGATATGGAAATGGAAGCGCTGCTCGGCAAGCCGCCGCGCATGACCCGCGACGTCAAGCACGAGCCGGAAACCTTCGTTTCCTTCGACGCCACCGCCATTGAGTTGAAGGATGCCGCCTATCGCCTGATGCGCCTGCCGACCATCGCCGACAAGACCTTTCTGATCTCCATCGGCGACCGCTCGGTCGGCGGCATGACCGCCCGCGACCAGATGGTCGGCCCGTGGCAGGTGCCGGTGGCCGACGTTGCCGTGACGACGATGGGCTATCAGGGTTACCTCGGTGAAGCCTTCGCCATGGGCGAGCGCACGCCGCTCGCCGTGTTCGATGCGCCGGCTTCCGGCCGCATGGCCATTGGCGAAGCGCTGACCAACCTGGCTGCCGCCGATGTCGGCGAACTGGGCAAGGTCAAGCTCTCCGCCAACTGGATGGCGCCGTGCGGCGTTGCGGGTGAAGATGCCCGCCTGTTCGACACCGTCGAGGCCGTCTCCGATCTGTGCAAAGCAATTGGCGTGTCGATTCCGGTCGGCAAGGATTCGCTGTCGATGCGCACCGCCTGGGAAGAGCAGGGCGTCAAGAAGCAGGTCGTTTCGCCGCTTTCCCTGGTTATTACTTCCTTCGCTGCGGTCGACGATGTGCGTAAGACCAAAACGCCGCAACTGGCTGTTGATCAGGGTGAAACAGAACTCCTGTTGCTTGAACTCGGCAAGAACCGCCTCGGTGGCTCCTGTCTGGCGCAGGTTTACAACGCTACCGGCAGCGATGCGCCAGACGTTGATGATCCTGCCAAACTGAAAGGCTTGTTTGATGCCGTGCAGAAGCTCAACCGTGACGGCCTGCTGCTCGCCTATCACGACCGTTCGGATGGCGGCCTGTTCGTGGCGGCCTGCGAAATGGCCTTCGCCACGCGCCGCGGTGTGTCGCTCGATCTCGACGGCATCTGTTACGACGTGGGTGCCGGCGATGTCGATGGCTCCGAGAAGCTGACCAACCTGCTGGCCGGCCGCGATTTCGAGAATATTGTCCGTGCCCTGTTCAACGAAGAACTCGGCGCCCTGATCCAGATTCGCCGTGCTGATCGCGAGAAGGTCACGCCGATTCTGCGTGCCCTGCGTGTGCCGTACCACTTCGTCGGCACCATGAACGAATGGGACGAAATCCGCGTCACGCGCAACGCCAAGCGCGTGTTGCGCGAAAAGCGCGTTGACCTGCAACGCGCCTGGTCAGAAACCAGCTACCAGATGCAGACGCTGCGCGACAACCCGAGCTGCGCCCAGCAGGAATTCGACCGCATCCTCGACCTTGCCGATCCTGGCCTGACGCCGAAGCTAACTTTTGATCCGCAGGACGACTTCACCAAGGTTTATCTCGAACTCGGCAATCGGCCGCGTGCCGCCATCCTGCGTGAGCAGGGCGTCAACAGCCATTACGAAATGGCTGCCGCCTTCGACAAGGCCGGCTTTGCTGCGGTCGACGTCCATATGAGCGACATTTTGGCGGGCCGCGTCAGCCTCAAGGATTTCAAGGGTTTAGTCGCCTGCGGCGGCTTCTCCTACGGCGACGTGCTCGGTGCCGGCCTCGGTTGGGCCAGGACCATCCTGATGCACGACGGCTGCCGCGACGAATTCGCCGCCTTCTTCAAGCGCCCAGACACCTTCGCACTGGGTGTCTGCAACGGCTGCCAGATGATGAGCGCACTGAAGACTATCATCCCCGGCGCCGAAAACTGGCCAGCCTTCCGCCGCAACCAGGTCGAACAATTCGAAGCCCGTTTCGTGATGGCCGAGGTGATGGATTCCCCGTCGCTGTTCTTCGCTGGCATGGAAGGTTCGCAAGTGCCGATCGTCGTCTCGCACGGCGAGGGCAGGGCTGTGTTCGACAACCCGGATGACCAGGCCAGGGTGCTGTCCGCCGTGCGTTACGTCGATAACAAGGGCGAGCCGACCGAGGTCTATCCGTACAACCCGAACGGTTCGCCTGGCGGCTTGACGGCAGTGACCACGGCCGACGGCCGCTTCACCATCATGATGCCGCACCCGGAACGCGTTTTCCGTACCGTACAGATGTCCTGGCACCCGGAAAGCTGGGGCGAGGATTCGCCGTGGCTGCGGATGTTCCGCAACGCCCGGCGCTGGGTCGGCTAAGCACGCGGAGGCCAGGCAAAGGTGGCTGTGGCCGCCTTTGTTGTTTTCAGCCCCGCGCGCCGATTACCCGGCACTGTCGGCGCCAGCATGCGGGCTTCTGCAATGACTGCAGATCCGGACTGGCGCCAGCAAAAATCTCCCGGGCGCGTTCTTCGCGCGCCAGTTCTTCCTGGGAAATGCCAGCCATCAATTCAAACCACTTCTGGATGTGTTTCATGTTCTGGGCTCCTTGCTTGTTCGAGACAACGACGAGGTCCTGCATCCGTTCTGCGACCACCGATGAAGATTATCCGATAACTGTATAAATGTACAGTATTCGTATTTTCTCCGACCGGAGGTAGTCTTTGGCATTGTCTTTGTATGAGGAGTGGAAGGCATATGTCCCGAGCCAAATCCTCCTGGTTGCCACGCGCCGGTGTCGTTGCAACCTACGTCGGCAGAAACAGGAATGCAGCGCGCAACGTCAGGGTCGTTGCCGAAGCCGTTGCCGGAAGAATGGTCGTCGAGGCCATCGGGAAACACGGAGTGCCGGTCCGCTTCACAGTAAAGCAGGAAAACCTGAGGCCATTGCAGCCTGGCCTGTTTGACTAAAAATTTCCTGCGGCATGGTCTGGAGGAAGTGGTATGAGCACAATTCTTGTTCCGACTGGGTTACTGACTGGCGTCGCCGAGATGGATGGTCAGCACGACCGTCTGTTCCACGAAATTCAGCAGGTCAAGGATGCATTGCTCGCCGCTGTGGATGATCACGGAGACGGTTTGGCGCTGCTTTCCCGTCTGGCGGATGGGCTCGATGAGCACTTTGCCTGGGAGGAGGATTCGGCCCGGGCGCACGGCATTCCGTTCGCCGACCATACAAGGGAACATGCGCGGATCGCTGCTTTTATCCGGGCCAAGATCAGCGAGATGAACAGTGGTGAATGCAATATTCCAGCGCTCATGGTTTTCATGGATCGCTGTTTCGAAACCCATGTAGTTCACCATGATCTGAAACTCGGGCAGGATTTGCTGGCCGCACAGGCGCTCAAGTAATCAGCCGGCGCCGTGCCGGGAATCGATCGGCACTTTGCGCGCACGGGGTCGCGAACACCGTGATTTGACGCCGGCGGAAAAGCTCGCGCAAACGTCTGATCCACATGCGCACGGCAGGGAAGTTTTCCTTCCTGCAGATTTGGATGCTTCCCGCTCCGATGGCCTCGACCAGCGCCAGGCCATTTCCTTGCACGCGGTAACTCTCGCCGGGCTCCAGGAAGATGTCGCGGGCGTTGCCGGTGACGGTGATCCAGATCGTTCCGGAAGTGCAGGTGATGCCTTGTCCGGCGGCGTTGCGCAGGCAGAGTGGGGAATTTTCCGTGAGGTGGATTTCACCGTCGTTCAAGAAGATTTCCATGGCTCTCTCCGGCTTTTGTCGTTGGAAAGAGATTACGGCAGCAACAGCTGGTGATACAGTCTCAATAAAATTAAATTGTTACCAGTACAATTTGTGTAATTGCCAACTGTACTTGTTTCCGGAACCGTCAACTGTATTGGTGAATCATGACGAATGCCTTGCTGCGCTATGAGAAGCTGGCCGGCGATCTGGAGGGGATGATCTCCAGCGGCGTCCTGCGCCACGGTGATCGTCTGCCGTCGTTGCGGCGTCTGGCGGAGGAACGCCGGCTTTCGCTATCGACGGTGGTGCAGGCGCTGCGCCAGCTCGAAGATCGAGGCCTGGTCGAGGCGCGCCCGCAATCCGGGTATTTCGTCCGCCGGGCGCTTTCGCTGCGGGCGGAACCCGCGCCACGCTCGACCCCCGAGGCAGCAGTGGCGGTGGATGTCACCCAGCGCCTGGTCCGCGTACTGCAGGCCGGCGCTAGGCCGGGCATCGCGCCGCTGGCGGCTGCGCTGCCGCATCCTTCATTGTTGCCGGTGGCTGCGCTGCAACGTCTTTACGCCGGTGTTGCCCGCCGTCATCCGAAATTGCTCGAGGGCGGCAGCCACATCAACATGGACGAACCGGCACTGATACGCCAGATCGTGCGCCGTTCACTGGCCTGGGGCGGCCCGCTGGCCGGCGACGAGATCGTCGTCACCAATTCGTGCACCGAGGCGCTCGGTCTCTGCCTGCGCGCGGTCACCCGGCCGGGCGATACGGTAGCCGTCGAATCGCCCGCCTATTACCTGATGCTACAATTATTGGAGACGCTGGGTCTGCGGGCGCTGGAAATTCCCACCGATCCGCGGACCGGCATCTCGGTCGAGGCGCTCGATCTGGCAACGCGCGACGGGCGCGTGGCGGCCTGCCTGCTGGTGCCGAATGCCAGCAATCCGCTGGGCAGCGTGATGCCGGAGGCAAAAAAACGCCTGCTGGCGGCGTTGACCGCAGCACGCGGTGTCGCGGTAATCGAGGACGACATTTACGGCGATCTATGCTTCGACAGCCAGCGTCCGTGGCCGATCAAAGCCTTTGACACAGCTGGCAACGTGATGCTTTGCTCATCGTTCTCGAAGAGTCTTTCGCCCTCCCTGCGCATCGGTTTCGTTGCCGCCGGACGCTATCGGCAGGCGATCGCACTGCAGAAAACGCTGACCAGCGGCGGCACCAACCCAATCACCCAGCATGTATTGGCCGAATATCTGGATTCCGGCGCCTACGAGCGCCATCTTCGCAGTTTGCGGCGGAGTTACGAACAGCAGGTCGAGCGCATGCGTCAGGCGGTAACCCGGCACTTTCCGGCGGAAACCCGGATTACCCAGCCTCAGGGCGGTTTCGTCCTGTGGCTCGAACTGCCGGAGGAGGTCGATGCGACCGCCCTCCATGAGAGGGCGCTAGGGCAGGGCCTGGCCTTCGTGCCGGGTGAGCTTTTTTCGGCCAGCGGCATGTATCGCAACTGCCTGCGCTTGAACTGCGGAAACCCGCATGCGCCGGAGATCGAGGATGCGGTCCGGCGACTCGGGCAACTGATCGGGCAGCCTTGATCCCCCAACACGTCGGCGCGCAAATGAAGGGTGGCAAAACTACGGTATCATTGCTGCTTTTGGTGAACCGCCGTTCGCCGTTTTGAACGTATCCAAAGGGTTTTTTCTCTCATGTTCGATGCAGTTCGCAACAACAAAAAGATCGTCCAGATATTTCTGGCGCTGATTACCCTGCCTTTTGCCTTTTTCGGCGTCGATTCCTACGTGCGCAACGCGGGCACCGGTGACGCCGTAGCCAAGATCGGCGATGTCAAGATCAGCCCGCAGCAGTTCCAGCAGGCGATGCGTGAGCAGCAGGAACGTCTGCGTACCCAGATGGGGGCACAGTTCGATGCCAAGATGCTCGATACCCCGGAAGCGCGCAAGGCCATCCTCGATGACCTTGTCGACCAGCAACTGCTGATCCTGGAAGCCAACAAGAAGGGCCTGTTCGCCAGCGACGACACCATCCGGCGCACGATCGGCACGATCGACGCCTTCAAGGTCGACGGGAAATTCTCGCCGGAACGCTACGAAGCGGCCCTGCGCGGCCAGGGTATGTCGCCGGCGGGTTTCGAGGCGCGGCTGCGCCAGGATCTGACCCTGCAGCAACTCGCCACGGCCGTCAGCCAGTCGGGTGTCACGGCGCGCACGGTAAGCGACCGCATCCTGGCCATGCAGACCGAGACGCGCGACATCCAGGAATATCGCCTGCCACTCGACGCCTATCTCGACAAGGTCAAGCTGGCCGATGGCGCGGTCAGGAAATTCTACGACGACAACAGCAAGCAGTTCGAAATGCCGGAGCAGGCCAAGGTTGAATTTGTCGTCATGTCGATGGAAACCATCGGCGCCCAGTTAACGGTCAGCGATGCTGAAATCAAGGCGTGGTACGACGGTCACAAGGATCGCTACCAGCAGGCGGAAGAGCGCCGTGCCAGCCATATCCTCATCGGTTCCGAAAAAATCGGCAAGGACAAGGCAAAGGCCAAGGCCGAGGAGATACTCAAGGAAGTCCGCAAGAATCCGGCCGCCTTCGCCGATCTGGCCAGGAAAAATTCCGACGATCCGGGCTCTGCCGCCAAGGGCGGCGATCTGGGCTACTTTGGTCGCGGCATGATGGTCAAGCCGTTCGAGGACACTACCTTTACCCTCAAGGACGGCGAGATTTCGGGCATTGTCGAATCGGATTTCGGCTTCCACATCATCAAGCTGACCGGCATTCATGCCGCCAAGGGAAAAGAGCTGGCCGAGGTCAGGGGTGAAATCGAGGCCGAGTTGAAGAAGGCTGCAGGGTCGCGCAAGTTCGCCGAGGCCGCCGAAGGTTTCAGCAATACCGTCTATGAGCAGTCCGACAGCCTGAAGCCGGCCGCCGAAAAATTTGGCCTTGCCTTCAAGCAATCCGAATGGCTGGGGCGCCAGGCCAATCCGGCGAATGGACCGCTGGCCAATGAAAAGCTGCTGGCCGCGGTATTTTCAGAAGATTCGATAAAGAACAAGCGCAATACCGAAGCCGTCGAAATCGCGCCGAACACGCTGGTCGCCGCCCGTATCGTCGACTACAAGCCGGCCTCGCTGCAGCCCTTTGATGGTGTCAAGGGCAGCGTCGAAACCCTGCTCAAGCACCAGGAGGCGCAGGTGCTGGCGCGCAAGGATGGCGAGGCGCGTCTTGAAGCGCTCAGGAAGGGTGACGACAAGCTCGGCTGGGGCGCGGTCAAGAGCGTTTCCCGTCTCGACCCGCGTCAGATTCCGCCGCCTGCCGTGCCGACGGTTTTCAAGATGGATACGAGCAAGCTTCCCGCCTACGCCGGTGTCGACCTGCCGGGCAGCGGCTACGCCCTGTTCAAGCTGGGCAAGCTGAATGCCGGTGAAGCGCTTGATGATGCGCGCAAGCAGGCACTGTTACGCCAGTTGAATACGCTGGAGGCGCAGGAAGAGGTGCAGAGCTACCTCGCCGCATTGCGCAGCCGTTACAAGGTGGACATCAACAAGGCTGTGCTGGACGCCAAGGACAAGTAGTCAGACGGGCCGATCTCTGCCCGCTCAATACAAAAAAACGCCGACCGGTTAATTCCGGTCGGCGTTTTTCATGGCTTTTTGCGGGTCGACCGCGACAGGCGATCAGGCAGGCAATGGGTCTGCATTGCCGAGGGCTGTCGTGTTCATCCCGCCATCGACGTAGAGAATCTCGCCGGTGATGCCGCTGGCCAGGTCGGAGAGCATGAAGGCGGCGGCGTTGCCGACTTCGTCGATGGTCACGTTGCGACGCAACGGGGCGTGGTGCGAATTGTAGGCGAGCAGTTTGCCGAAATTGCCGATGCCGGACGCCGCCAGGGTCTTGATCGGGCCGGCGGAAATGGCGTTGGCGCGGATGCCTTCGGGACCGAGGCAGAAGGCCAGGTAGCGGGTGGCCGCCTCCAGGCTGGCCTTGGCCAAGCCCATGGTGTTGTAGTTGGGCATGGTGCGCTCGGCGCCGAGGTAGGAGAGGGCGAGCGCCGAAGCCTTGCGGCCCTGCATCATCGGGCGCGCGGCCTTGACCAGCGCCGGATAGCTGTAGGAGGAAATCTCGTGGGCGATGCGGAAGGACTCGCGTGAAATGCCATTGAGGAAGTCACCCTCAATGGCCTCGGTCGGCGCGTAGGCGATGGAATGAACCAGGCCGTCCAGACCGTCCCAGTGTTTGGCGAGCTCGACGAAAACATTGTCGATCTGCTCGTCGCTGCTGACATCGAGCGGGAAAACCAGTGTGCTGTCGAATTCCTTGGCAAACTTGTTAATGCGGTCGATGAAGCGCTCATTCTGATAGGTGAAGGCGAGTTGAGCGCCCTCGCGATGGCAGGCCTTGGCGATGCCGTAGGCAATGGAGTGCTTGGACAGCAGCCCGGTAATCAGAATCTTCTTGTCGGCGAGAAAGCCCATTTGATGTTCTCCCTGGAGGGTTTAGCCCAGAGATTATAAAGCATCACATGTTCGGATAGGTCGGACCTTCCCCGCCATGCGGTGTCACCCAGTTGATATTCTGGGTCGGATCCTTGATGTCGCAGGTCTTGCAATGCACGCAGTTCTGCGCGTTGATCTGCAGGCGCGGGTTATTGCCCTGTTCGTCGCGCAGGATTTCATAGACGCCGGCCGGGCAGAAACGTTGCTCCGGCGCATCGTATTGCGCCAGATTGACGCGGATCGGAACGCTTGCATCCTTCAACTGCAGGTGACAGGGTTGGTCTTCCTCATGGTTGGTACTGGACAGAAAAACCGAGGACAGGCGGTCGAAGGTCAGCACGCCGTCCGGCTTCGGGTAGGCGATGGGCGCACATTCGGCCGCCGGCTTCAGCTTGGCGTGATCCGGCGTCGTGTTGTGCAGCGTCCACGGCGCCTTGCCGGCGAAAAGCATCTGATCGATGCCAAACATCAACGAACCCAGCTTGAGGCCCTTGTTCATCCACGGCTTGAAATTGCGCGCGCGATAGAGTTCGTCATACAGCCAGCTGTTCCTGAAGGCTTCCGGATAGGCCGTCAGTTCGTCGTGCTGGCGCTCGGCGGCGAGTGCTGCGAAACAGCTTTCCGCAGCTAGCGTGCCGGACTTGATCGCGCAGTGCGACCCCTTGATTCGTGCGGCGTTGAGGAAACCGGCATCGTCGCCGACCAGCACGCCGCCGGGGAAAGTCAGCCTGGGCAGCGACTGAAGGCCGCCGGCCGTCAGTGCGCGGGCGCCATAGGCGATGCGTTTGCCGCCTGCGAGAAACTTGCGGATTTCCGGATGCGTCTTGTAGCGCTGGAATTCCTCGAACGGGGACAGGTGCGGATTGGCATAGCCGAGGCCGACGACCAGGCCGACCGCTACCTGATTGTTTTCGAGGTGGTAGAGGAAGCCGCCGCCATAAGTGTCGGGCTCCATCGGCCAGCCGCCGCTATGGACGACGAGACCGAGCTGGTGATTCTCCGGCTTGATTTCCCACAGCTCCTTGATGCCGATGCCGTAGGTTTGTGGATCGGTACCGTCGTTCAGTTTGAACTTCTCCATCAACTGCTTGCCGAGGTGGCCGCGGCAGCCTTCGGCGAAGAAGGTGTATTTGCCATGCAGTTCCATCCCGAGCTGGAAATTCGGTCCCTCGGAGCCATCGTGCAGGCGGCCCATGTCGCCGGTGGCGACGCCCTTGACGGCGCCGTTCTCGTCGAATAGTACCTCGGCACCAGCAAAGCCGGGGTAGATCTCGACGCCGAGCGCCTCGGCCTGGGTGCCCAGCCAGCGGCAAAGATTGCCCAGCGAAATGACGTAGTTGCCCTCGTTGTGGAAACACTTCGGCAACAGGCTGTTGGAAACCCGGTTGGCGTCATTCTCGGAGAGGATGAAAAAGCGGTCTTCGCTGACCGGTGCATTGAGCGGGGCGCCGTCCTGTTTCCAGTCGGGCAGCAACTCGTTCAGGGCGCGCGGGTCCATGACGGCGCCGGACAGGATGTGGGCGCCAATTTCGGCACCTTTCTCGATCAGGCAGACCGAAACATCGCTGCCTTTTTCCGCTGCCATCTGTTTCAGGCGAATTGCCGAAGCCAGTCCGGCGGGACCGCCGCCGACGATGACGACGTCGAATTCCATCGCTTCGCGTTCCATGGGTTCTCCTTGCTGATTCATTGTCGTGCTGTTCACAATACGGTACAGTATGGTCGATTTTTTATCAACCCCGAGGGGAAGCCAAGGATATGGAACAGCACAGGAAACTTGTTCACGTCACCACGATACCCATCCGATGGGGCGACATGGATGCCTACGGGCATGTCAACAGCACCGTTTATTTCCGCTTCATGGAGCAGGCGCGCGTCGAGTGGATCGAGGCGCTACGGGTGCCGGTGCGCCCCGGCGGCGCGGGGCCGGTGATCGTCAATGCCAGTTGCACCTTCCTGATTCCGATGACTTACCCGGGCACGGTCGAGGTGCGCACCTATGTCGGTCATCCAGGCCGCTCCAGCGTTCCGACCCATGTCGAGATGCGCCTCGTCGGCGATGAGCGCATTTATGCCGAGGGCGCGGCCAAGGTGGTATGGATGGATATGCAGACCGGAAAATCGGTAGCTTTGCCCGATCATGTGCGGGCGGTGATCGAAGCGGAGTAAACTCGCAGCCCATCGCATCGCCGAACTTGAAAAAAATGGGCAAACGAAAAGTCTGGGAAAAACTGCTGTCGGCCGAGCGCCTGGGCGCCGGCAAGGCGCCTGGTTCGCCGGAGCGTACTGCCTTTCAGCAGGACTACGACCGCATCGTCTTCACCTCCGCCTTCCGGCGTATGAAGGACAAGACACAGGTCTTCCCGCTGTCGAAAAGCGACTATGTCCGCACCCGCCTGACGCATAGCCTGGAGGCGAGTTGCGTCGGCCGTTCGCTGGGCGCCGTCGTCGGCCGCGAGATCATCGCCCGCCATGGTTTGCGCAACGTCGAGTCGGGCGATTTCGGGGCAATCGTTGCCGCTGCCTGCCTGGCGCACGATATCGGCAATCCGCCTTTCGGTCATGCCGGAGAGGATGCCATCCGCGAATGGTTCCGCAATTCCGGGCTGCTCGAACGCCATCCCTTCACGCCGGCGCAGCGGGCCGATTTCGAGCGCTACGAGGGCAATGCCCAGGGCTTCCGCATCGTCAGCCGCCTGCAGAATCCGGCCAACCCCGGTTTGCAGCTGACCAGCGCCGTGTTGGCGGCATTCACGAAATACCCGCGTCCGTCATTGGTCGACGTCGAACTCGACGGCAAGAGCGGCCGGAAATTCGGCTTCTACCAGCACGATGCTGGCGCATTCCGGCAAGTGGCGCGGTCGACCGGTCTCGTCGAGCGAATTCCGGACACCGCCTGGCGCCGCCATCCGCTGGCCTTCCTGGTCGAGGTGGCCGACGATACCTGCTACCTGATCGTCGATCTGGAAGACGCGGCGCGCCTTGGCTTCGTGCCGTACAAGGATGCCGAGTGCCTGCTCGCCGACCTCGCCGGCAACGCAGTCAGTGGCCGCCGTCTCGACCGTTTGCACGACCCCAAGGAACGCCTCGAATATCTTCGTGCCAAGGCCATCGGCCGGCTTCTGGAGAGTGCGGCTGGGGTTTTTCTGGAAAACGAGGATGCCATCCTCGACGGCAGTTTCGATGACGAACTGCTCGAACGGTCGCCGGTTGCCATTCCCCTGCAGGCCATCCTGCGGCTGGCCAAGGAAACGATCTACACCGCCCGCCCGGCACTGGAGATCGAGACCGCCGGCTTCGAGGTGCTCGGTGCGCTGCTTGCCCTGTTCGGCAATGCCGTCGAGGCGCGGGCGGGGCATGCTCGTTTCACGACCCGTGAACGTATGCTGCTCAAACTGTTGCCAGTCCAGTTCCTCGGTCATGCCGGCGAACCCGATCCCGACCCTTATGTCCGCCTGCTTCAGGTGGCCGATTTCGTCGCCGGGATGACCGACTCCTACGCGGTCGACATGTACCGCAAGTTGAAGGGTTTCGACCTGCCAACCTGATCCCGCCTACAGCAACGCAGCAGCCGGCTGCAGCGCGACCCGGGTGGACAGGGCGTTGAGCGCGATCAGGTGGAGCATTTCGCTGACCGTTGTGGAGCAGTCAGTGAGCACCGTCACCTTGTACTTTTCCGCGCCCTTCGCGATGGCGGTATGGGTGACGCAGTTCTGGGTCATCATCCCGCAGACCAGCAGCTCCTCGGACCCTATCCCGGCGAGTACCTGTTCCAGCGTGGTGCCGTGGAAGCTGTCGGCATATTCCTTGACCACCACCGGAGCGTCCGGCGCGGCGGCGAGGACCTCGGGGTGGATGCCGACGCCGGGCGTCCCGGCGTTGAAGAAGGGCGCGATGCCCTTGGCGGCGTTGGCGACGTGCTGCACATGGATGACCGGGATGCCCGCAGCGCGCGCCTTGCCGATTGCGGCGACGATGTTGCGCAGGGTTCCCTCGGCGTTCCACAGGGGAAAGAGCCCGCCCGGGAAGTAGTCGTTCTGCAGGTCGATGACGATCAGGGCGCGTTTCGACGACGTGGACATGCGCTTCTCCTTTGTTGGTCGGGACAGGATGATTGTCGTCGGAGGCGGGCACGCACGCGAGTGGCCCGAATGTCAAAGTACGCTAAGATCGGGCCAACATTTCCTTTGACTTTCCCGGGTGAAACCCATGCCGACCCACGTCGTCGCGGTTCTGGCCTTCGATCGCATCAGCGCCTTCCATCTTTCCGTTCCCTGCGTGGTGTTTGGCGAGCCCCATCCTGGCATGCCGCCTTTCACGCTGCGCGTTTTCTCCGTCGACAAGTCGCCGCTGCGCACGTCGTCGGGGTTCTCCTTGACGGTTGAGCATGGCCTGGAGGCGGTCGCCGAGGCGCGTACCGTGATCGTGCCGAGCTGGCGTGATCCCGACGAAAGGCCGCCGGCGGAATTGCTCGATGCGCTGGTCGCCGCCCACCGGCGCGGTGCCGACATCGTCGGGCTCTGCCTCGGTGCCTACGTGCTGGCCGCCGCCGGCCTGCTCGACGGCCGCCGCGCGACCACGCACTGGGAGTGCGCGGCCGATTTCGCACGGCGTTACCCGCAGGTTCGCCTGGATCCGGCGGTGCTCTACGTCGAGGACGGCCAGCTGACGACCTCGGCCGGCACCGCCGCGGGAATCGACTGCTGCCTGCATCTGCTGCGCCGCGACTACGGAAGCCGGGTCGCCAATTCGGTGGCGCGCCGGCTGGTGGTGTCGCCGCATCGCCAGGGCGGCCAGGCGCAGTTTGTCGAGCAGCCGCTGCCGGCGAGTACCCGCGACTCCCGCCTCGGCGATCTGCTCGACCGGGTCCGGGCGAGCCTCGACCAGCCGCATACCCTCGACAGCCTGGCGGCGCAGGCCTTGATGAGCCGCCGGACCTTCACCCGGCATTTCCGCCAGATGACCGGAAACACGGTCGGCGCGTGGCTGCTCGGCGAACGGCTGGCGCGCAGCCAGCAGTTGCTTAAGGCGGCCGACCACCCGGTCGAGCAGATCGCCGTGCTGGCCGGATTCGGCTCGGCGGCATCAATGCGGCAGCATTTCCAGCGCGCCTTCGGCATCACGCCGAGCGCCTGGCGGCAGGGTTTCCGGGGGAACTGACCGCCGCTTCCCGCGGCCCGGCCGGAAAGCCGGCAGTGCGCTATTCGAGCGCGGCGATGAAGCGCCGGCGGGCGGCTTCCAGTTCGGCCCGGGAGAAGTCGTCGGTGATGCGGAAGCAGGTCCGGTAGAACTCGTCGAAGGCGGCACGCACCCTGGCCTCGTCAAGGCTGCGCTGGCTGGCCGGCGGCTTTTCCGGGAGCGGGTCGAGCGGCAGGAGATCGGCGTAGCGCGGGATCATCTGCTGGCCGCCGGCCTCCGATGCGGCCGTGATCGGCCCGGTCTTGACGAAGACCTTGCCCTGGTATTTAAAGCGCGCGCCGATGGGGATGTCCTGCAGCCTCATGCTGGATCAGCCGCTCTGGCTCGCGTTGCGCACGGAGATCTGCTCGTTCATCGTCCAGAAGTCGTAGAGGATGCCGAGCAGGAAAAAGCCCCCGGTGAACAGGTAGAGGATGCCCGTCACCCACTTGCCCTGATACATGCGGTGCACGCCGAACAGGCCGAGGAAGGTCAGCAGCAGCCAGGCGACGTTGTAGTCGATGGGGCCTGCATGGAAGCGCAAGTCGGCATCGCGATCCATGCCGGGGATCAGGAAGAGGTCGATCAGCCAGCCGATGCCCAGCAGGCCAAGCGTGAAGAACCAGATGGTGCCGGTCACCGGCTTGCCGTAATAGAAACGGTGGGCGCCGAGAAAGCCGAACAGCCAGAGCAGATAGCCGATGACCTTGCTGTGATTGTCACGTTGCTGCATATGCCTTGCTCCAGTATTACGGGTTGCTTGAAAAGTGAATCGCCCCCGCCGTGCCGCGATCATCCGTCTGCGGTGGGGCGCCGACAAGTATGGAAGGGCTTGGCAATTTCTGCAAAGGCATGGCTTGCCTTTTTTGATTTACTGTACAAAAATACAGCTATTGGTTTTTTAGCGGAGCCGGCCATGAAACTCACCCCACGTCAGCAGGAAATCCTCGACTTCATCCGTAGCACGCTCGAAGTGCTTGGGGCGCCGCCAACGCGCATGGAAATTTCCAGCGCCTTCGGGTTCGCTTCGCCCAATGCGGCGGAAGATCACCTGAAGGCGCTCGCCAAGAAAGGCGCCATCGTCCTCGAACCAGGTTCGGCACGCGGCATCCGGCTCGTCGAGCAGCTCGGCCTGCCGCTGATCGGCAGCGTCGCCGCCGGCTCGCCGATCCTCGCCGTCGAGAACGTGCAGGGCCGCTACGCGCTGGATGCCCAGCTGTTCAGTCCGCGCGCCGACTACCTGCTCAAGGTGCGCGGCCTGTCGATGATCGATGCCGGCATCTTCGACGGCGACCTGCTCGCCGTGCACAAGACCAACCAGGCGCGCGATGGCCAGATCGTCGTTGCCCGGCTTGACGAGGAGGTCACCGTCAAGCGCCTGCAGCATCGTGGCGGCTTCATCGAACTGATCGCCGAAAACCCGGATTTCGAGCCGATCATCGTCAATCCGGGCGAAGTCGATTTCGCCATCGAAGGCATTGCCGTCGGCCTGATTCGCGGGGCGATCAGCCGCTTGTCATGAGTCCCGCACCATCGCCGGTCGTTCTGGCGGAGGTGCTGGCCCGCGGCGATGTCTGGCGCGGCGACACGCTGGCCAGTCTGCCGGCGGCGACCATTCCGAGCGGCCATGCCGAACTGGATGCCGAGTTGCCGGGGGGCGGCTGGCCACGCGGAAATCTCACCGAAATCCTCGTCGACCGCAACGGCCTCGGCGAAATGACCCTGCTGTTGCCGGCGCTCGCCCGGCTGTCGCAGGCGGGCGGCTGGCTGGCGCTGGTGGCGCCACCCTGGCGACCGCAGGCGCCGGCCTGGGCGGCGGCGGGGGTGGCGCTGGAGCGGCTGGTCGTCGTTCAGGCCGGCCGGCAAGCCGCCTGGTGCTGCGAGCAGTTGCTGGCCAGCGGCGGTTTTGCCGGTGTCCTGGCCTGGCCCGATGCGGGTCTTGACGCGCGAGCCTTGCGCCGTTTGCAGGTCGCCGCCGAGCAGCGGCCGGTTTTTGCCTGTTTGTGGCGGTCGACCGCAACCGCCGGCAGTCCGTCGCCGGCGCCGCTGCGCATCGCCCTGGCGGCCAGTGCTGGCGGCCTGGCTCTGCGTATCATCAAGCGCCGCGGCCGGCCGGCGGCGCGACCGCTGATCTTGTCCATCCCCCGTCCCGGGAGAACGAGCCGTGTTGTGGCTGGCCCTGCACTTTCCCCTGTTGCCGCTCGAAGCGCTGCCTTGGCGGCGCTCGCCTAGCGTTGTCGTCGCCCGCGGCCGGGTGTGGGCCTGTGACCGGGCGGCGGTAGCAGCCGGGGTCGGCGCCGGGCAGAAATTGTCGACGGCGCTCGGCCTGCAGCCCGGCCTTGCCGTCTTCGAACGCGACGAGTCGCTCGAAGGCCGCACGCTGGAGAACCTTGCCTGCTGGGCCGGACGCTTCACGCCGAACGTCAGCCTGGCGCCGCCGGCCGGCCTGCTGCTGGAAATCGGCGGTTGTCTGCGCCTGTTCGGTGGGGCCTCGGCCATCGTCGAGGCCGTGCTGGCCGGCTGCGCCGAACAGGCCTATTCCGTCGCCTGGGCCGCGGCGCCGACAGCGCTCGGTGCACGCTGGCTGGCGCAGGCCGGCAGCGGTGCGCTGCATCCGACACTGGTGACCATGCAGGCGGCGCTGGCCGAATTGCCATGTAGCGTGCCCGACTGGCCGGCCGAGGTGCCGGAACGGCTGGCCGCTTTCGGCCTGCACCGCCTCGGTGATCTGGCGACCGTGCCTGCCGCCGGTCTGCGGCGGCGCATCGGCAACGGTCCGGTCGACGATCTGCTGCGCGCTAGCGGTGAGTTACACGATCTGCAAATGCCCTTCGTCTTTCCCGAAAACTTCGCCGGCGCTCTCGAACTGCCAGCCCGCGTCGAGCATGCCGAGGCACTGGCCTTCGCCGGGCAGCGGCTGCTGGCGGCACTGAGCGGCTGGCTGCACGCCCGGCAACTGCTGGCGCGCGCCTGCACGCTGCACCTGGCGCACGATGACGGATCGCACAGCGCGCTGCCCTTGCGCTTGGCCGAAGCGAGCGCCGACGAGGGGCGTTTCCTGCGTCTGTTGCGCGAGCATCTGGCGCACCTGCAACTGGCAGTGCCGGTCGCTGCCCTGCGCCTTGCTGCCGACGAAGTGGCCGCCCGGCCCGGTGCCAGCATCCCGCTGTTCGACCAGCCGCCGGCCGGCGAGGGGGCGGTGGCCTGTCTCGAACGTCTGCGTGCCCGACTCGGCGAGAGTGCGGTCCGGACGCTTGGCCAGCACGCCGACTACCGCCCGGAATGCGCGACGCGCGAACGCGAGGTCGGTGCGGATTTGCCCACTATCGGGCCGTCGACCGCGCCCCGATTAGCACATGGCCCAAGGCCACGCAGAGGCCACGTCGGGAAGTACCCTTGGGGTGCAACATTCGGGTCCGCGCGGCCGTTGTGGCTGCTGCATGCACCGCAGCCACTGGCCGAACGCGCCGACGGGCCGCACTGGCACGGTCCCCTGCAATTGCTGACGCGCGGCGAACGCCTGGAAAGCGGCTGGTGGGATGCCGGCGAAGCGGGCGCGGCGGGCGACCTGCAGCGCGACTATTTCGTCGCCCGCAATCCGCAGGGGCAATGGGCGTGGATATTCCGCGACGCCGCCGGCTGGTTCCTGCACGGCTTGTTCGCCTGAGGTCGTGTCCGCCATGAAACTGCCCGGATACGCCGAGTTGCACTGCCTGTCCAACTTCAGTTTCCTGCGCGGCGCCTCGCACCCGGACGAACTGGTCGAGCAGGCCGCGGCGCAGGGCTACGCGGCGCTGGCGCTGAGCGACGAATGTTCGCTGGCCGGCATCGTGCGCGCCCACCAGGCGGCGCAGCGGGTCGGGCTGAAGCTGATCGTCGGCAGCGAAATGACCACGACCATGGAATCAACGGCTGGCTCTGGGGTCGACGGCCTGAAACTGGTCTTTCTGGCCTGCAACCGCGAAGGCTACGGCAACCTGTCGGCGCTCGTCACGCTGGCCCGGCGGCGCGCGGAGAAGGGCGCCTACACCTTGCAGCGCCACGATCTCAACATAATTTCGCCGAACGGCGCCGTGCCCGACTGCCTGGTGCTGTGGGTGCCAGGTGACTCGCCGGGGCCGGATGACGGGCGCTGGCTGGCCGAACGCTTTCCAGGCCGGGCCTGGATTGCCGTCGAACTGCACGCCGGACCGGACGACGGCGCCCGGCTGGAATTCCTGCAGGCACTGGGCACGGCCTGTGGTCTGCCGCTGGTCGCTGCCGGCGATGTGCACATGCACATCAAGGCGCGGCGCCCGGTGCAGGACGTGCTGACCGCGCTGCGCCGCAAAACCACGGTATTCGACGCCGGCTACGCGCTGTTCCCCAACGGCGAACGGCATCTGCGCACCCGTTTGCGCCTGGCGCGGCTTTATCCGCCGGAACTGCTGGCTGAGACGCTGAACATTGCCGCGAAATGCAATTTTTCGCTGGCCGAGTTGCGCTACGACTACCCGGATGAAATCGTGCCGCCCGGCGAGACACCGGCCTCCTGGCTACGCAAGGAAACCGAGCGCGGCCTGCGCCGGCGTTATCCCGATGGTGAACCGGCCAAGGTGCGGGCGCGCATCGAGCATGAACTGGCGCTGATCGCCGAGATGCGCTACGAAGCCTATTTCCTGACTGTCTACGACATCGTCCGCTTCGCGCGCAGCCGGGAAATCCTCTGCCAGGGACGCGGCTCGGCAGCCAATTCGGTGGTCTGCTTCGCGCTCGGCATCACTGAGGTCGATCCGGCTCGTTCGGAACTGCTGTTCGAGCGCTTCATCTCGAAGGAACGCGACGAACCGCCAGATATCGACGTCGATTTCGAGCATGAGCGGCGCGAAGAAGTCATCGCCTATATCTACGAAAAATACGGCCGCGAGCGGGCGGCGCTGGCGGCGGCGCTGATCACCTACCGGACCAAGGGTGCGCTGCGCGACGCCGGCCGGGCGCTCGGCTTCGGCATCGCCCAGATCAATGCGCTGACCGCTTCGCTGGCGTGGTGGGACAAGCGCGAGCAGTTGCCCGAGCGCTTCGCCGAACTCGGGTTGGATCCCGCGTCGCCACGCGTCGAGAAATGGCTGTGGATCGCCGAACAGTTGCGCGGTTTTCCGCGTCACCTGACCCAACACGTCGGCGGCTTCGTCATCTCGCGCGGGCCCCTGGCGCGGCTGGTGCCGGTCGAAAACACGGCGATGCCGGCGCGCACGGTGATCCAGTGGGACAAGGACGACCTCGACGCGGTCGGGCTGATGAAGGTCGACATCCTCGCCCTCGGCATGCTGTCGGCGATCCGGCGCATGCTGGAGATCGTCGGCGAACGCTGCACCCCAGGGGCACTTCCTTCGGGGCGCGGTCGACGCCTGGAAATGCATGAAATCCCGCCGGAGGACCCGGCGACCTACGAAATGCTGTGCCACGCCGACAGCATGGGCGTTTTTCAGGTCGAGTCGCGCGCCCAGATGGCTATGTTGCCGCGCCTCAAGCCGCACAATTTCTACGATCTGGTCGTCGAGGTAGCGCTGGTGCGACCGGGACCGATCCAGGGCGACATGGTGCATCCCTACCTGAAGCGGCGACAGCGCAAGGAAAAGATCGAGGAAATTTCGCCGGCCGTCGACGCCGTGCTTGCCCGAACCTGTGGTGTGCCGATCTTTCAGGAGCAGGTCATGCAACTGGCCGTCGTCGCTGCCGACTTCACGCCCGGCGAGGCCGACCAGTTGCGCCGCGCCATGGCCGCCTGGCGGCGCAAGGGCGATCTCCAGCGCTATCAGGACAAACTGCGCGCCGGCATGGCGAAGAACGGCCTGCCTGCCGAATTCGCCGAGCGCATCGTCGCCCAGATCCAGGGCTTCGGCGAATACGGCTTTCCCGAGTCGCACGCCGCCAGTTTCGCCTTGCTGGTCTATGCCTCGGCCTGGCTCAAGCGCCACCATCCGGCCGCCTTTCTGTGCGGCCTGCTCAACAGCCAGCCGATGGGTTTCTATTCGCCGTCGCTGCTAATCCAGGATGCCCGCCGCCACGGCGTCACGGTGCTGCCGCCGGATGTCAATGCCAGCGACTGGGACAGCCGGATCGACGCCGGCGGCGCGGTGCGTCTCGGCCTGCGCGAAATCAGCGGGTTTTCCCGGGCAGTGGCTGAACGTGTTGTCACCCAGGGTGACTTTCTTCGGGGCGCGGTCGACCGCCAAAAAAGGCCATTTTCCAGCGTTGCCGATCTGGCGGCGCGGGCCGGCCTGCAACGGCGCGATCTCGATCTGCTGGCCGCCGCCGATGCGCTACACAGCCTGGCCGGGCATCGCCGGCAGGCGGCGTGGGCGGCGACGGCGGCGGTCGTGCAGGGTGACTTGTTCGACGGACTGCCACCGCAGGAGACAGCCACCTTTCTGCTAGCGCCGAACGTCGGCGAAAACCTGATCGCCGATTACCGCAGCCTCGGCCTGACCCTGCGCAGCCATCCGCTGACCCTGTTGCGAACGCAACTCGTCGAGCGGCGCTTCGTCACGGCTGCAGCACTGAAAACGGCGGGCGACCGCGCCCTGATCCGCGCCGCCGGCATCGTCGTCGGCCGCCAGCGACCGGGCACGGCGACCGGCATCGTCTTCGTCACGCTGGAGGACGAAAGCGGCCTGACCAACGTCGTCGTCCATCCGCAACTCGTTGAGAAACAACGTCGCGAACTGCTCGGCTCGACACTGCTAGGCGTCTACGGGCAGTTGCAGAAGGAAGGGGAGGTGGTACATCTGGTTGCCAGGCGGCTGGTCGATCTCTCCGCCTGGCTCGGTCGACTGCAGACGAGCAGCCGGGACTTCCACTGATCGTCGCGCGGCATTGCCATCATTGCCAGCCTTGCTGATCCCGGACTATTTATCGGTTCTCGTCTGCTCGACCCAGATCAGCTTGTCGACATCCAGGCCAAGTTCCCTGGCCTGCGTGAGCAATCCGCTGCGAACATCCGCCGGCAACTGCTTGTCACGCGCCAGTATCCACAGATAGTCGCGATCTGGCCCGACCACCATCGCCCAGCGGTAATTCTGCTGGTCCAGCGCCACGACATGGTAACCGCCATAGAACGGCCCGAAAAACGATACCTTGAGCGAGGCACGGTTCGACTCGCCGGTAAACAAGGCGCGCCCCACCGCCTGCCGCCAGTCCCTGCGTTTGTTGTCGTAACCACGGTTGATCACTTCAACGCTGCCGTCAGCTTGCGCCCGGTAAGTCGCGCTGACGTCGGTCAAGCCGCGCTCGAAGGAGTGGTCGAGGCGGGCCAGTTCGTACCACTTGCCTTCATAGCGCGTCAGATCGAAAGGGGTGACCGGTGTCATGCCTTCCGGTGGCGTCGTCGAGCAAGCACTCAAGCCAAGCAGGGAAACCAGCAGCAGCGCACTCAACGAATCGGCAAGCCGTGGAAGACGCGGAAATTTGCTCATGATTGGATATCCAAAGTCAGATTAACAAGTTTGTCCTGGACAAACATATAATATGTTTGTAACAATACGCTATAAATGGCGATATTGGTACAAAATCTGTTTATTCGTCTATGACACGACGAGGGTGCCAGTAATGTGAACAAGGCGCCGCATCATTGAACTTCGGAGGCGACATGGAAAAGACTGCACTGATCACTGGCGCCGCTGGCGGCCTTGGTCGAGCACTGGCCGGCAAGCTCGCAGCCGAGGGCTGGCAGCTGGTCGTCACCAGCCGGGATGGCGATCGCCTGCGGCAAGCCTATGGCGATAAACATCTGCAAATTGTGGCCGACTGTTCGACCGTAGACGGTAGCAGGCGCATTCTTGAAGTTGCCAAGGCAGAGCGGATGTTGCCGATCGCACTGGCGCACTGCGTCGGCAACATTCGGCTGGGTGCGCTGCATCGCATGAGCGAAACTGACTTCATGGACTGCCTGAACGCCAATCTGATCAGCGCCTTTCACACCCTCGCGGCTTTCGTCGGCGCGCTGCGCGAGGGCCGGCTTCCCGGCGCTGCAGTCCTGGTTTCATCAGCCGCAGCACGGATCGGCACGCCGAATCACGAAGCAGTCGCCGCGGCAAAAGCCGGGCTTGAGGGCTTGGTGCGCGGCGCTGCGGCCAGCTACGCCAGTGCTGGCATCCGCGTCAATGCGGTGGCGCCCGGCATCATGGATACACCCGCCGCGACCGGTATTATCGCGAGTGAGACGGCCCGCGCGGCGGCGGCGCGTCAGTATCCCTTGCCCGGCATTGGTTCTCCCGATGAACTGGCCGATCTGATGGCCTGGCTGCTGGCCGAGCGGGCCGCTCGTGTCACTGGCCAAATATGGGCAATGGATGCCGGTTTTTCCACCATTCGTCCGCTGGTCAAGTGACCGCGATCATGGACGATACGCTTTCCAAACTGCCGCGCGGCGTGGCCTGGCTGGGTTATGGCGGCTTGTTGCCTTTTCTCTTCCTGGCACCGGCCAGTCTGCTTGCCGGCCACCACGCGCCCGTGCTGAGCGATGCCCTGTTTGCCTACGGCGCGATCATCCTCAGCTTCATCGGTGCCCTGCATTGGGGTTTTGCGATGACTTTGAGCGGCTTGTCGGAGAGGCAGCGAACCGCAAGTTTTGTCTGGAGCGTCATCCCGGCACTGCTCGCCTGGCCGGCGATTCTGCTTACCCCGCCGCTGTCGGCGCTATTGCTGATCCCGGGCTTTGTCGCCCATTACTGGCAGGACCGTCGGCTGGGGGCGACCGCGAGCCTGCCCGCCTGGTACCTGCCACTGCGTTTTCGCCTGACCGTTGTCGCCTGCCTCTGTCTGGCTGCCGGCAGTTTCGCTCACTACGGATAAGACCCCTGCAATCACCGAGAGGAGGGCAGCATGACACTCTTCAACAAACTTCCCGGCTTCATTCGAACGCCGCCTGGGCAAGAGAGGAAAATCCTTCGCGTGCTGCCCAGAATACTCGTGCTCGGCACACTGGTTTTGGGCATTCCCTCGCTTGCCGCCCGGGTTTTCATCTCAAGCGGGACTGAAACAGAAATTGCCACGGCGATCATGACTGTCGATATTTACGGAATCAGCCTGCTCGTTTTGCACTGGACAGTCGTGTTTACCGTAGCCATCGGCGCTTTTATCGTCATGGTGATGAAGGGGCCGGCCTATGTTGCCGATCCTTACCCGCTTGAGGATTCAGAGCGTCCGGACAGCCCGGGACAGCGCCGCGCCAATGGCCGACATTGACCTGATGCGGCCGGCACCGCCGAGCCTCGCCGTTCCCGGCAACCGCTGGTCGAGGCTGGCCAGGTTGGGTGGTCTGGCCTCCTGCGTTGCCGGTGGCATGCTGGCTGAAGGCGTGCGGCAATTCGCCCAGGGCAAACGGCCAAGTGTCGGAGACTTGCTGCTGACCCCGGGCAACGCCCGCCGCGTCGCCGACCAGCTCGCCCGGTTGCGCGGCGCGGCGATGAAGGTCGGACAGTTGATTTCGATGGATGCCGGCGATCTGCTGCCGGCCGAACTGGGAGATATTCTCGCCCGGCTGCGCTCGGATGCCCACCCGATGCCGATGAGCCAGCTTGTCGCCGTCCTCGGCACCCATTGGGGCGAAGACTGGGATCGCCATTTCGCGCGTTTTTCCTTTACGCCGATGGCGGCCGCCTCGATTGGCCAGGTCCACGCCGCACTGACCAGGGATGGCCGGCATCTGGCGATCAAGGTGCAGTACCCCGGCGTCCGTCAGAGCATCGACAGCGACGTCGACAACGTCGCCACATTGCTGCGCATTTCCGGTTTGTTGCCCAAAAGCCTGCACATCGACCCGCTCCTCGAAGAGGCGAAACAACAGTTGCACGCCGAAGCCGATTACCTCAGCGAGGGCAGGTGGCTGCGCCACTACGGAGAGTTGCTGCGTGATGCGCCCGACTTTGCCCTGCCGGAAATGCATGGCGACCTCAGCACCGCCAGCATCCTGGCCATGTCTCATGTCGGCGGCGAGCCCATCGAATCGCTCCTTGGCCTGCCGCAAGCCGAACGCGATCGGGTTGCGGAACTGCTGTTCGCCTTGCTCTTCCGCGAGATTTTTGAATTCAAACTGATCCAGACCGACCCTAACTTCGCCAATTACCGCTACGACCGCACTACCCGGCAACTGATCCTGCTTGACTTCGGCGCTACCCGCGCCTACCCGGCGCCCATGGTTGACGCCTATCGGGCGTTGATTTCCGGTGGTATCACCGGCGATTACAGCGCCATGTTTGCAGCGGCGAGCACCGTCGGCTATTTTCAGGGCGAGATCAAGCATCACCAGCGCCAGTCCGTGCTCGACATCTTCGCGCTGGCCTGCGAACCGCTGCGCCATGCCGGTGCCTACGACTTCGGCAAGTCCGATCTTGCCGCCCGCATTCGCGATGCCGGCATGATCCTGGGGCGAGACAGGGAGTTCTGGCACACGCCGCCGGTAGCCGCACTGTTCCTCCATCGCAAGCTTGGCGGACTGTACCTGCTGACGGCCCGGCTCAAGGCACGGGTCGATGTCCGACAGTTGGCCGAGTGCTTCCTCGTCCAGCCGGCATGACGCTTTCTGTTTTCCGCTTTGACGCACCCGAGTCGGTAAGCGGCTGGCGTGCCATCGACGATGTGGTCATGGGTGGCGTCTCTTCCAGCGCAATCTCTTACGTCCCCGGGGAGAGGGCGGTGTTTTCGGGCTTTGTCTCCCTCGCCAACAATGGCGGTTTCGCCTCGGTTCGCTCGCCATCGTTCGCAGCGCTCGGCGACGGCGGGGCGTTTCTGCTTACCGTGCGCGGCGATGGCAAACGCTACAAGTTCAGCGTGCGGACCGACGCGGCGTTCGACGGTGTCAGCTATCAGGCGGCATTTCAGCCGCCACCCGGGGAATGGGTGGTGGTTCGCATCGCCGCCACTGATTTTCTGCCGAAGTGGCGGGGACGGATCGTCGACAACGCGCCGCCGCTCGATCCCGCACGCGCGCAACAGCTTGGCTTGCTGATTGCCGACCGCCAGGCAGGTCGGTTCCGACTGGAGGTAGGTGCGATCGAACTCGCCGAATGAGCGGCCAAGTTACGCCTGCCTTCCGTCTTGACCATCCGCGGCATGGCAACATTGTTCAACTCGCTGGCATCGAAGCACTGCGGTGGGGCGGATCGGCCAGCGTTGAACAGCAGTGAATCGGTCGCGGGGATGAGGAACTTAAGACTTTCAGCGAAATCCTAGAGTTGGTTCGTAACAGGAATGACGCATGATCAAATTATCGTTTGCAAAAGTATGGGTGAGCTTGCTGCTGGTTGGTGCCAGTCTCTCCGTGCTTGCGCTGGCGACCAGCCGGAGCGAGCGGATTGCGCCCGCCGCCTGTAGCGAACCTGGACGCTGGCTGTCCTTTGACGGCAAGCAGGTGCGGGCAGTTGCCGCCAGCGGGGTCATTGCCGATGCGGCAAGGAATGAGGTGGTGCTGCTTGGCGAACAGCATGACGTCGAAGATCATCACCGCTGGCAACTGCAGGTGCTGTCCGCCTTGCATGCCCAGCGTCCGGATCTGGTCATTGGTTTCGAAATGTTCCCGCGCCGCGTACAACCCGTGCTCGACCGCTGGGTCGCGGGCAAGATGTCGACCAGGGAGTTTCTGGCGCAGGCCGAGTGGGATCAGGTCTGGAATTTCCCGCCGCAGTATTACCTGCCGTTATTCGAATTCGCGCGCATCAACCGAATTCCGATGCTGGCCCTCAATATCGACAAAAAATTGACGCGCGCGATTTCCGAGAAAGGCTGGGACGGCGTTCCATCCGCCGAACGCGAAGGCATCGGCCGTGGCGCCGCACCGTCGTCGGCCTATCGCGAATTCCTGCGCGACATGTATCGCCTCCATGCCGCCGAGCGCCGGCAATCGTACACCAGGCAAGGAGGGAAATCCGAGCCGACCTTCGAGAATTTTGTCGCTGCCCAACTCGCCTGGGACCGAGCCATGGCCGAGGCACTGGCCAAACCGCTAGGTGCGGAGAGCGAACGTCGACCGTTGGTGGTCGGTATCATGGGCAGCGGGCACATCCGTTTCGGGCATGGCGTCGAGCACCAGCTGCGCGACCTCGGTATCCAGCGGGTGGCCAGCCTCCTTCCCGCCTCGCTCCCCGGCGAGTGCCAGGATCTGCAGGCCGGGCTGGCCGATGCAATTTTCGTGCTGCCGGAAAAGTCGCAACCGGTGCCTGAGCCGCCACGCCTCGGCATTACCCTGGAAGACGACAACAAGGGCTTGCGCATCGCGCAGGTGAAAGCCGGCAGCCTTGCCGAAAAATCCGGGCTGCAGGCCGGCGACCGTATCCTCGAAATGGCGGGGCGCCCGAGTACCAACAGCAACGAAGCGGTCACGATGATCCGTCGCCAGCCGCCGGGCACCTGGCTGCCGCTGCGTGTCGCGCGTAATGACTCACAGCTCGATGTGGTCGTGCGCTTTCCCGCCAGCCCGTGATTTGACTCGATGACAAGAGTGATTTCCATCCTCCGGCGGTTTTTCCTGCCGGTCATTCCGCTGTTGTTTGCGTCGCTTGCCGGGGCGGCGCCAGCATTGGAACTCGAGGTGACCCTCGACCCGGTAACCCGGGCGTTGCGGGCTGAAGCGAAGCTGACGCCGGCGGATCGTGACTTTTCCTTTCTGCTTCATGAGTCGCTGCTGGTCACCAAGGCATCGGCGGCAGGCAAGGCGCTGCCCGTCGAACAGCGTGCCGGCCCGGACGGCCTCAGGCTATGGCTGGTCCGCCAGCCCAAGGCAGGTGAGCAGCTGCAGATCAGTTACGCGGGACAGCTGCCGGCGCTTGATCGCCAGCGCGACCATCGCGGCGTGCTGCAGCGGATGCCGCCGATGAGTTCCCCGGAAGGCAGTTTCCTGCCGGCGGGCAGTGCCTGGTATCCGCAGCCGCCAGGGATGTTCGACTACCGGGTGCACCTCTCCCTGCCCGGCGACCAGCGTGCCCTGGTTGCCGGGCGGCGGGTCGCGGAAACCTTGCCGGCCGCTCCTGGCGAGCGCTATCGCGCGACCTTCGAATTCCGCCAGCCGACCGACGGCATCGACCTGATGGCCGGCCCCTGGCGGGTGCGCGAAAAAACAGTCGCCCGCAAGGATGCGCCGACGCTCATCCTGCGCACCTATTTCCCCGCCGGGCTCGATGCGGAACCGGGGCTGGCCCAGGCCTACCTTGACGATACGCAGCGATATATCGAGCGTTACAGCCAGGAAATCGGCGACTACCCGTACAGCGAGTTTTCCATTGTCGCCGGTCCCTTGCCGACCGGCTTCGGGATGCCGACCCTGACCTATCTTGGCGAGGCCGTCCTGCGCCTGCCCTTCATCCGCAAGACCTCGCTCGGCCACGAGGTACTGCACAACTGGTGGGGTAATGGCGTCTATGCCGATTATGCGCGCGGCAACTGGTCCGAGGGGCTGACCACCTTCATGGCTGATTATTCCTACAAGGAAGCGGAATCCGCGACGGCCGCCGCCGAGATGCGCCTGACCTGGCTGCGTGATGCGCTGTCCCTGCCGCCTGCGGACCAGCCCGCGCTGCGCGATTTTCGGTCGCGCACCCATGGTGCCGGGGCGGCGGTGGGCTACGGAAAGTCGGCGATGCTGTTCGTCATGCTGCGCGACCGCATCGGCGAAACGGCGTTTCGCCAAGGCATCCGCGACTTCTGGGCCAGCCGGCGGTTCACGGTCGCCGCGTGGGATGACCTGCAGGCCGCATTCGAAAAGGCCTCCGGCCAGAATCTCGGGCCTTTCTTCGCTGCCTGGCTGGAGCGCCGCGGCATGCCCGCAGTCGTCATCGCAGGTGCCGAGACGAAGCCGCTCGGCAACCGGCACCGCCTTAGTCTCGATGTCAGGCAGGGCAAGCCGTCGCTGCCCCTGCGCCTGCCGGTCGAAATCAACGGGCCGGGTCGCCGCGAAATGCGCTGGATCGATCTTGCAGAAGCGCGCTCGGTGGTTTTTCTGGATCTCGATTTCCCGGCAAAAACGGTGCGTGTCGATCCGGAACTTCGCGTCTGGCGCGAGCTCGATGCGGCCAGCCTGCCGCCGATTCTGCGCCGCTGGATTGGCGCCGCTGCCCCGCGGGTTTTCAATGTCGCCACCGAGCCGGGTGCGGTCGCTGCGGTCGACCCGCTGATTCAGCGCTTTTTTGAACGTCCGGCGCGACTGGTGAACGAAGCGGGATTTACCGTGGCGCTGCGCGGGAAGGATCCGGTTCTCCTGATTGGTACGCCGGCCGAAGTTGATCGCACACTTGCTGCCAGCGGCCTGCCTGCGCGCCCGGAGCAACTGGCCGGACGTGGTACGGCGCAAGTATGGACCGTGCAACGAACGGATGACGGGAAAGGCCAGGCTGCTCCGCTGGCCGTCATTTCGGCCGCGGATGCCGCTGCCCTGCGCGCGCTGCAGCGTGGCTTGCCACACTATGGCAGTCAGAGCTGGCTGGTATTCGACAACGCGCAGGTCAGCGCCAAGGGGACGTGGCCAGTCAGTCTGCCGGTGACGCCCGTGCTTTCGCTGCCGGCTGGAGGCGAACGCCGTGATTCCCGCTGAACGCGGCGGCGTCAAGATCGCCTGGCGTTCAACCGGGGTGCGATTTCGCCGATGGCCGCGGCGCTTTCCTTGTCATTCATGATCCTGGCGAGAACCTCCGGGTCGAGTACTTCGACCTCCCCGTCGCGCACCCGAAGGTAGGTGATGCCGCTATCGCGGTCGGTGAACCTGACCAGCGGTATCCGCCGGATACACTCCTTCAAAAACCCGGAATTGGCGGCTACTGACATCAGTGCTGCCGCGGGATAAACCTCGCCAGGCGTGCCGGCATTGACATTGATCTTCTGATAACGCTCGATGTTGATGAAGGCGACCGGGTCGTGGATCGTCATCTCGGTCTGGTCGCCGAAGGCGATCGTCTTCGGGAAGGTGCCTTTCGGCACCCGGTTGTCGAGAAAGAAATAGCGGTAGCTGGGGTGACGGTAGGCGAGCCACTTGAACAGTATCTTCGGCATGCCGGAGTAGGCTTCGATGCTGTGGCCGAGGAAATCCTCCACCGCCTTGTAACGCCCGCGCTCCAGCGCGCGCTGCCAGCCACGCTCGACTGTTTCCTCGGGCGGCGTGACGATGAAGTACATGTACATCGTATCCACATACTTGGCGTAGGTGTCGTGCAGGACCCGCGTCACCTTGTCGGTGGAGAAGCTGTCGAAGCGGAAACGATCGACCAGAAAGTGCGGAATGGCGTGGTTCCGGTTGGCCTTGTCGCGGATGTAACGGTCGAGCTTGCCGTCGATGACCAGCAGTTCGCGGCTGGTCAGGTGGCCGGCATACTTGCGGGCGGGCCCCAGGGATTCGTAGTCGAGCAGCAGGCGCCGCCAGACGTCGGGGCTGATGGTGGCGTAACCGTCGGCCTCGATGCCTTGGTTGCCCATGATCTGCTTGATCAGCGGGCGCAGCGAACTCTTTCCCGCAGCCGATGCGCCCTTGAGGCTGATCAGCACGGGCGTCTCGCGGTTGGGTACGCGGGCGTAGCCTTCCTGTTCGATCGCCGTGTCGACGAGCGGCGCGATCATCTGCCCGATCAGGTGGCTGCCGTAGCTGTTGCAGACGTGCTGGCCGACCAGTCTGGCGAGCAGGTCCTGGTCCGACATGATGCTGCCGCGCTTGCCGGCGATTGCGTTCAGCACGCGGTAGAGGCTCTTGAACAGCGCCCGCCGCAAGGGATCGTCGCTGGCCAGTCCCGCTGCTTTGTAGACGGCGATGGCCCGGTGGTCGCGCTCCACGGCGGACTCGGGAACCGCCGGCGCGGACTTGCCCAGGCGGCGCCACCAGGAACGCGGCGTTTCCGCGGGCGCCGGCAAGCGAAACAGGGTCTCGGCGAGGAGCTGACGCACGGTGTCGTCGGCGCTTTGGCGGAGATCGGCGTAGGCATCCCTGATCGCGTCCATGCGCGGCTCGACATAGGCATTCCGGATGTGCTCGGCGATCCGGCGGAAGTTCCAGCCAAAGTCTTCTTCCTCGGCACCTTCGGCGACGGCAATATCGGCCGTCACGCGAATGATGATCTCGTGCAGTACCAGCCGTTCCGGCCGGAAAACCGTCAGCTCCTCCTCCGGGAGCCCGGTCAGGCTGGCGAATTCCCTGACTTCGCTCGCCCCGCTGAAAACGCACTCGGGGCGGAAGATCGTCTCCAGCGACCGGAACTGGCTGGGGATTCCGGTCCCGATCCCCGGATTCCACGCAGAAAATTCAGCGCTGCCCTCAGTCTTGCCATCCATACGAAAACTGTCTCCGGTCAAGCGACTGAAGCGTAGGCGGGCGAGGCGGTTGAAGCCCTGCCTACACGTCAATCAAAATCCCCGTTCTTCCCGGGGGCTTCGCTATTTTACCGAGCCTGATCGATGGTAAGCGCTTTGCTGGATCGTTCAGCCCGTCAGCGGCTTGACCACGCGCTTGACCGCGGTGTCGTCCGGGTGCGGGTGGATGCCGAAGCCGAGGCTGGTCATCAGGCGGAACATCTTGCTGTTGGTCGACAGCACGTCGCCGACCACGGCGCGATAGCCTTTTTGGCGGGCACAGTCGATCAGCGCCGTCATCAGCTTGCGGCCGACGCCGCACTTCTGCCAGTCGTCGCCGACGGCCAGCGCAAACTCGACCGATTCGCCGTCCGGATTGACCACGTAGCGGGCGACGCCGATCTGCGTTTCCTTGCCTTCCTCGCCGGGCAGCGTGGCGACCAGTGCCATTTCGCGGTCGTAGTCGATCTGCGTGAAGCGGACCAGCATGGTCTGCGTCAATTCGCGCAGGGTATCCATGAAGCGGTAGTAGCGTGACTCATCGGACATGGCCTTGACGAATTCCTGCTCCATGTCGGCGTCCTCCGGCCGGATCGGCCGGATGGTGACGACCTTGCCGTCGTTCATCTGCCATTCCTGGGTCAGATGCACCGGATACGGATAGATCGCCATGTGCGCGTAACGGTCGCCGCTGGCGCCGCTGGCGTGGTCGATGACGATGCGCGCGTCGGCGGCGATGGCGCCATTTTCATCGACGATCAGCGGGTTGATGTCCATTTCGATGATCCATGGCAGTTCGCAGACCATTTCCGAGATGCAGAGCAGCACTTCCTTCAGCGCCTCGCGGTCGACCGGCGGCATGTTGTGGAACTGGTCGAGGATCTTCGCGGCGCGGGTCGACTCGATCAGGTCCTTGGCCAGGAACTTGTTGAGCGGCGGCAGGGCGACCGAACGGTCGCTGAAAATTTCGACATCGAAACCGCCGGCGCCGAAGGTGATGACCGGCCCGAAGATCGGATCGCGGAATACGCCGATCATCAGTTCGCGGCCATTCGGGCGGTGCAGGAATGGTTCGATCGAAACGCCGCTGATCTTGGCGTTCGGGTGGCGCTTCTGCACCGTGTCGATAATGTCGTGATAGGCGTTGCGCACCGCCGGGGCATTCATGATGTTGAGGCGCACGCCACCGGCGTCGGTCTTGTGCGTCAGGTCGGGCGAATCGACCTTCATGGCGACCGGGAAACCGATCTGTTCGGCGAGCAGCAAGGCCTCGGTTGCCGTGCGGGCGACCATGGTCTGGGCGACCGGCACGCGGAAGGCGCGCAGGATGGCCTTCGATTCCATTTCGGATAGTACCTGGCGGCGCTCGGCGAGCAGGGCCTCGATCAGCATCTTGGCACCTTCGGCCTCGGGTCGGCCATATTGGCGTGTCGGTTCCGGTGTCTGCAGCAGCAGTTTCTGGTTGCGGTAATACTTCGAGATGTGGTGGAACAACTCGATCGCCGTCTCCGGCATGCGCAGCGCCGGGATGCCCGATTCCTCGAGAAAGCGGCGGGCGGCCGATACCTGCTCCTCGCCCATCCAGCAGCAGAAGATCGAGCGGTTGGTCTTGTCGGCCACCTCGACGATGGCCTTGGCGACTTCCATCGGCTCCGTCATCGCCTGCGGCGAGAGCATGACCAGCGTGCCATCCACATTCGGGTCGTGGGTGACGGTGAGGATCGTGTCGCGGTAGCGTTCCGGGGTTGCGTCGCCGGCGATGTCGATCGGATTGCTGTGCGACCAGTTGGTTGGCAGCGCCTTGTTGAGCGTCGCCATCGTTTCGTCGGACAAGGTGGCCAGGGGAATGCCGAGGTCGCCGGCGCGGTCGGCCGCCATCGCGCCTGGTCCGCCGCCGTTGGTGATGATCGCGAGGCGATTGCCCAGGGGGCGGAACTTGGAAGCGAGCGCCTTGGCGGCGTAGAAGAGTTGGCCAACGTTCTGCACGCGAACCACGCCGGCGCGCCGCACGGCGGCATCGAATACGGAGTCGGAAACCGCCTCCATGCCCGAGTGGACGGCGGTCGCCAGTGAGCCAGCCTCATGACGCCCGGACTTGAGCAGGATGATCGGCTTGATGCGGGCGGCGGAACGCAGCGCACTCATGAAGCGGCGGGCATTACGGATGCCCTCGACATACATCAGGATGTAGTGGGTGCGGTTGTCGTAGATCAGGTAGTCGAGGATCTCGCCGAAATCGATGTCGGAAGTCATGCCCAGCGAAATGACCGACGAGAAGCCGATCTGGTTGCTTTTGGCCCAGTCGAGCACCGCCGAGCACATGGCGCCGGATTGCGAAACCAGCGCGAGGTTGCCGCTGTTGGCGGTCATCCGGGCGAAGGTGGCGTTGAGGCCGAGATCGGGGCGGATGATGCCGAGGCAGTTGGGGCCAAGGATGCGAACGTTGTAGGAGCGCGCGATTTCGAGCACCTTGCGCTCGAGCGCGGCGCCGATATGGCCGGATTCCGAGAAGCCGGCGGCAATGATGATGACGTTGCGGACGCCGCTGCGGCCGCACTGCTCGATGATCTGCGGCACCGTCTGCGGTCGCGTGGCGATGACCGCCATTTCGACGCGGGCGCCGATCTCCTCGATCGACTTGTAGGCCTGCTGGCCCTGCACGGTTTCGTGCTTGGGGTTGATGGCGTAGAGCCGGCCCTTGTAGCCCGAACTCAGGATGTTCTTGAAGATGACGCCGCCGACTGCGTTTTCGCGGTCGGAGGCGCCGATGACGGCGACCGATTTCGGTTCAAAAAGTGTCGTCAGGTAATGTTGTTCAAGCATGACCAACCTCTTTTAAGGCTATTATTGTGCAGTGCACAACTCTAACATGAAAGTCTTATGGTTTCCATGTCGAGTGTAGGGCAATACACCTAATCGACCAACCGGGATTCGATCGCCAGCGATTGCGTCAGGGCGCGGTGAACAGGGCATTTGTTGGCAATTTCCAGCAATCGTGTGCGCTGCTCGCCGGTCAGGTCGCCGTGCAGCGTGATGTCGCGCAAAAACCGGTCGCGACTGACGCCGTCGACCGTTACCTTGTCATGGCTCAGGCTGACGCCGACCCACGTCAGCGGCAAGCCCTTGCGCTCGGCGTACATGCGCAAGGTCATCGAGGTGCAGGCGCCGAGGCCAACCATCAGAAAATCGAACGGCGCCGGCCCGGCATCCGCGCCACCCAGGCTAACCGGCTCGTCGGCGAGAAGTCTGTGCTGGCCAGCGATCACCGCCTGCTGGTATCTTCCCTGACCATTCTCCCGAACGACAACTTCCGACATGACTTCGTCCCTCAATGAACACGCCGCCATGATAGCTCCATCACCCTGGGTCGTGCGCCATCTGCCGCGCCTGGCGCCGGGTGGGCACGTGCTTGATCTTGCCTGCGGCAGCGGTCGCCATGCGCGCTTGCTGGCCGCACAGGGTTACAAGGTTGTTGCGGTCGACCGGGATTTTGAGGCAATTTCCGGACTGCAAGGGGTGGCTGGTTTAACGGCACTGCAACTTGACCTCGAAGGAGGCGACTGGCCGCTTGCCGGCGAGCGCTTCGCCGGCATCGTCGTCACCAATTACCTGTGGCGACCGCGTCTGGCGGATGTCTGCGCCTTGCTCGCCAGCGGCGGCGTCCTGATCTACGAGACCTTCATGCTCGGCAATGAAGCCTATGGCAAACCGTCCAATCCCGAATTCCTGCTGCGCCCGGGAGAACTGCGTGCCGTCTCAAGTGCCGCCGGCCTGCGCGAAATTGCCTTCGAGGAAGGTTATACGGACTGCCCGAAGCCGGCGCTGCGTCAGGCGGTTTGCGCCGTCCGCGAGTGAACGATGCGCGCGGCAAGGCCGGAGATACCGGTCGCTGACAGGTCGTCGGTCGGAAAGGTGGCGGGGTTTTCGTAGCCGGTAAAGTTGCGATCCTGCGAACGTTGGTAAAGCGGGTCGTAGTGCTGTTCCAGCAATTCGCGAACCAGCGCCGGCCATTCGCCTGCCGCGATCATTTCCTGCCAGCGGGCCATGGTTTCCCGGCTGATCAGGTTTTTGAGCACAGCGAGCCGTTCGCTCAGGAACGCCGGCATCGTCAGGAAATAATCGTAGTCGGTGAGCAGGAAGGCGACGCGGGCCGCCAGCGAAGCATCGACGCTGAGGCATTCGCCAGCGCGGATGCGCGCGATCAGCGCCTCGGGTACGTGCAGCCGGCCAATCTTCCGGCTTTCCGCCTCGACATACACCGGCCGCACCGGGTCGAAGCGCTTCAGTTCCTGCAGCAGCATGGTTTCGAACCATTTCTGGCCCGGTTGCGGCTGGCCCGGCAGGACACCGAGGACGGAGCCCTTGTGGCTGGCCAGGGTTTCGAGGTCGAGTACCTGTTCGCCCAAGGCACCGATGGCCTGCAGGATGCGCGTCTTGGCGCTGCCGGTGGCGCCGCAGATAACGCGGAAGTCGAAGGACGGCGACAGGTGTTCGAGCTGCGTGACGACGTGGCTGCGCCAAGTCTTGTAGCCGCCTTCGAGCTGACTCGCCTTCCAGCCGATGGCGCGAAAGACGGTGGTCATCGATCCGCTGCGGTTGCCGCCGCGCCAGCAGTAGATCAGCGGCTTCCAGTCACGCGCCTTGCCGAGAAAGCGTTCGCGCAGATGGCGACCGATGTTTTCGGAGACCAGCGCGGCGCCGATCTTTTTCGCCTCGAACGGGGAAACCTGCTTGTAGAGGGTGCCGACCTCGATCCGTTGCGCGTCGTCGAGCACCGGGCAGTTGATGGCGCCCGGGATGTGGTCTTCGGCGAATTCGGCGGGCGAGCGGACGTCGATGATCTCGTCGAAATCGGCAAGGTCGGCCAGCGGTGTGCGGTCAGCGGTCATCCGGCTATTTTAGCAGTGGCTGCAGGCCGGGCCAGACGCTATCCAGGATCAGTGGTTGGGCCTCGGCGGTGGGGTGCAGGTTGTCCGGGAGAAAGTAGGTTGGATTGGCGGCAATCGGCGCCAGCAGAAAGTCGAGCAGGGCGCTTTTCTTGTGTTTGGCGGTGTCCTCGAAACTCTTCGCGAACTCGGCGGCGTAGGGGCCGTAGTTGGCCGGCAGGCGCATGCCGATCAGCAGCGTGCGCGCCCCGGCTGCCTGGGCGGCGTCGAGCATGGCGGCGAGGTTGTCGCGCATCTGGGTGAGCGGCAGGCCGCGCAGGCCGTCGTTGGCGCCGAGGGCGATGACGACGACCGCCGGCTTGTGACGTTGCAAGGCTTCAGCCAGGCGGGCGCGACCGCCGGCGGTGGTCTCGCCGGAAATCGAGACATTGGCGACGCTATAATCGAGACGCGTCTCGCTCAGGCGTTTGTCCAGCAACGCTGGCCAGGCCTGTTCTGGACGGATGCCGTAGCCGGCGGAAAGCGAGTCGCCGAGGACCAGGATGGTCCGGGCGGCAAACGCCGGCGTGGCGGAAAAGAGCAGGGCAAACAGGAGCAGGGCAATCCGCATGATCGAGAAACCGGTGGTTGAAGTGTTGGGGCTGGGCAAAACCGTCGATAACGGCGGTGAGCCGTTGACGATTCTGCAGGATATTTCGTTTTCGGTCATGTCGGGGGAAACGGTGGCCATCGTTGGCGCCTCGGGTTCGGGAAAATCGACCCTGCTTGGTCTGCTTGCCGGCCTCGATGTTCCCACGTCCGGCGAAATCCGTCTCGACGGCGTCGCGCTGGCGGCGCTCGACGAGGATGAGCGCGCCCGCCAGCGCGGCAAACTGCTCGGCTTCGTTTTTCAGTCCTTTCAACTGCTGCCGTCGCTCAACGCGCTGGAAAACGTCATGCTGCCGCTGGATTTGGCCGGTTCACGGGCATCGACCACAATTGCCCGCGACTGGCTGGTGCGCGTCGGGCTCGAACATCGCCTCAAGCATTACCCGAAGCATTTGTCCGGCGGCGAGCAGCAGCGCGTGGCGCTGGCCCGTGCCTTTGCCCCGAGTCCGCGGCTGGTGCTGGCCGACGAACCGACCGGCAATCTCGATGCGGCGACCGGTCAGCAGATCATCGAGATGATGTTCGATCTCAACGCCAGGCAGGGAACGACGCTGATCCTCGTTACCCACGACGAGGCGATTGCCGCGCGCTGCGGGCGGGTATTGCGGATTCTGTCCGGGCGGCTGGACTGAGGGGGCTGGCGTTGTGACAGTGGCGGGCTCCTGCCGATACTTTCCATCTTCATTGACACCAGGGTTCTACGCGAGTACGTTGGGTCGCCTGCGCAGTCAGAGAAATCGTCCTCCGGCTGTGTTCGCTTTGCCCAATTGTCTGTGGAGCCTCTGACAAGGGTTGAAGCCGGACGATATTTGGTGTCGTGAACATGATTGCGGGGTGCGTTCATGCAAGTGACTGCGGCAGAGATTTGGCATGCCCTCAATCAGGGCGAATTCCGCTTCTTCTATCAACCGAAAGTGTCGTTCCTGACCGGGCAGGTCAGCGGCGCCGAAGCGTTAATCCGCTGGCAGCGGGACGAGCGGACGATCGTCCCGCCCGATGCCTTTATCCCCGTGGCGCTCGCCCATGGTCTGGTGCCGGAGATCACCCAGTCCATGTTTCCCCGCTTGGTGGAAGATTTCCAGCGCATCCGCAATGTCAATGCGGCAACGACGGTGGCGCTCAACGTTACGGCGCAGGACCTCGATACGCCGCGCTTGCTGGCACTGGTGCGCGCGGCGGTCGCAGGTGGCTCGATCAGCAGCAGCCAGCTGGAAATCGAGATTACCGAGTCGGAGACAGTCTCCGGCAGCGAGATGACGACCAGAAGCCTCCATGCGCTGATCGGTGAAGGCGTGCAGCTTTCCATGGACGACTACGGGACCGGGTACTCATCGCTGGACAGCCTCAATCGCCTGCCCTTCGATGCGATCAAGATGGACCAGAGCTTCGTGCTGCGGATGCTCAGTTCGCCCAAGAGCGCCACGCTGGTCAAGGCCAGCGTTGCTATGGCGCAGATGCTGGGCCTCAAGACCGTGATCGAGGGGATCGAGACCGAGGGCGTTTACAACACGCTGATCCATTGCGGCTGCCACGAAGGGCAGGGCTACTGGATCAGCCCGCCGCTCGCCCCTGACGATTATCTGGCCTTTCTCAACGCCGGCAATTGCTGGCCGGCTTCGCCGGTGGGCATGCTGCGCATGGCCCAGCTCAGCCATACCTGGCAGAAGACGCTGCTGGTCGATGCCGTATTCGCCTATGTCAAGAGCGAGAAGCGGGGCGATCTTAACCTGAAAGGCTTGCATACCGGCCATGCCGAGTGTGCGCTCGGGCACTGGCATTGCGGATTGGGCAAGGCTTTTGCCGGCGATCCGGACTACGAATCACTCGATGTTCCGCATCGCGCCATGCATGACATTTGCGAAACGATTTTTTCGGTGATCGATACGGAGTTCAGCCTCGCGCAGTTGAAGGGGATGCTGGACGAACTGACCGATAACTCGAATCGCGTCACGGCATCGCTACAGCGCCTGGAGGCGCGCCTGCTCATGGAGGAACTGGCGCGCGGGCGCGGGCATTGATTGCATGATGGCAAGGGCTGGCACGAGCCAGCCCGTTTTTTGGCCTGAATTGGATGTCGACCGCAGCAACCAGTACAAAGTCGTAACTGATCCCGGATTCAGTCCGGCCGGCTGGGCTGAGTCGGGGTGGCGCCGGTGACGCGGCCGCGCGGGCCGTGTTCGACGTAGAGTATCTGCGCCGCTTGCCACTCGGCGAGTTGTTCCGGGTCGAGCGCCGCGCTGCTGGCCAGGCGTGCGGCGCCGACCGGGCGCCAGCGTTCATCGGGCTTGCCGAAGCGGGCCTTCAGCTTTTCGCGAAGATAGCCGGTCATGAGGGCCACCGTGGCAAAGGCGAGTACGTAAGGCGTGACGTGCAGTAGCGCGAAGAATGAATCGAGGCTGATCTGGCTCGGGAAAAATATTTCCGGCAGGTCGAAGCCGAAATGACGGCCGAGCGCCGCGACGAAGGGTATCCACATCACCAGCCACAGCAGCCAGGCAAGCGAGGTGGCGAGCAAGGCCATCACCCGGCGCACCGGATGGGTGAGATCAGGCCGCTCGATGATCAGCGGGAGTCGGGCTTGATGCCCCGGTCGGGACTTGTCCATCGTGCGCGCTTTTCAGTGTCTCGAAAAAGGATTCTGGGCAGGGCGACCACCGAGGTGGCGGCGGTAATGACCCAGTAAATGGCGGGGTACCAGATCATCCAGAAGTAATTCTTCAACAGCCCGTGGTCATACGGGCGGTCGAGGATCAGGCTGAGCATCATCTGGGTCAGGCAGGTAGTGCCGATCAGCAGGCCGGCCCAGCCGAGCATCAGGATGGGAACGCTTTGCAGGTCGATCCGGAAGAAAATCAGGTCGGCGGCGCGGTAGACCGCAAGCAGCGCGAAGAGGCAGGCCCAGGTGATGCTCATCGTGTATTCGATGAGCAGCGGCCAGAGCCGGAGCGTCCTTGCCGACAGCAGTTGCGGCCAGTAATCGAGCAGCACCTGGGTACCGCCCATCGACCAGCGCAGGCGCTGCTTCCACAGGCCGCCCAGGGTTTCCGGCATCAGGATCCAGCACAGTGCGCGCGGTTCGAAGCGGACTTCCCAGCCGGCGAGTTGCAGCTTCCACGAAATATCGACGTCTTCGGTCAGTTTTTCCGGGCTCCAGTAGCCGACTTCGTGCAGCGCGCTGCGCCGGAAGGCGGTGATGACGCCGGAGACGGTGAAGATCAGGCCGACGGAGCGCTGGGCGCGCTTGATCAGGCCGACGATGGAGGAAAACTCCCCGACCTGGATGCGCCCGAGCAGCGTCGAGCGGTTGCGTACGCGCGGGTTGCCGGTGACCGCGCCGACTGCGTGTTCGTCGAAGTGGCGGACCAGCCAGTGCAGCGAATATGGGTCGAGACGGGCATCTCCGTCGATGCCGACGAGGATTTCCGCCCTGGTCAGCAGGGCGGCGGTATTGAGGCCGACCGCCTTGCCCTGGTTTTCCAGCTGATGCACGACGCGTAGCCGGGGAAAGCGCGCCGCCAGCGCGTTGAGCAGCTCGCCGGTGCGGTCGCGACTGCCGTCGTTGATGGCGACCACCTCGAAGTTCGGGTACTCCAGTTCCATCAGCGCTTCGACGGTTTCCTCGACGTTCGCCTCTTCGTTGTAGCAGGGCACCAGGACGGCGATCAGCGGATAGTCGTCGCGCGGCGGCGGCTGATTGACGATGCGGTGCGGTCGACGCTCGAAACGCAGGTAGAACGCGATGCCGCCGATCATCCAGATCAGCGACATCAGCACCGGGTAGAAAAAGACGTAAGCGAGGATGGCGCCCCAGAAGTCGCCGAGCAGGGCGGGCAGGGTAATCATCGCAATTGTGGCTGCCAGCGCAGCGAGAGGGAGGGGAAGATGACGTCCATGCCGGTCTCCGGCAAGCCGGCCAGGCCGAACTGGCGGAAACCGGAGGCTTCGAGTTCGCGCATGCGGCGGGCGATGGCGGGCGCCGGCTGCGCCGGGTCGAATTCGAGCAGAACCCGGTTGCCGATGCCAGGCGGCAGGGCGGCGATGACGGCTTCGTTGGCCGGCAGGACAATCAGGTCGCCGGCAGGCAGCTGATTCCAGATTTCGACAGGCGGCACCTGATCCAGCGCGTAGGCCATCTGCAACGGCCAGACCCAGCGGCTGGCGGCCTGGCGAAGCTTTTCCGCGGCCGCGCTGCCGGGCATTGCCTTGACGCGCAGCCCGGCAAAATTGACCTGGCGGGCGAGGTCGTCAACCAGTTCCGGTTCGGCCAGCCATGCCGGCGGCAGGTCAATGAACACCGGGACGCCGGCGCGCCGCTCGGTCTGCCAGGCGATGTGATTCAGCTTGTCGACGGCGAGCGGCCGGTGCCGGGTCGGGAACAGCACGGCTTCCAGGCCGTCGCGCATGACCGCAGGCCTGACGAAGGCGATGTTCGGACTCAGCGTCTGCAGGGTATCCAGGGTCGGGGACAGGCCGTCGTCACCCGCTGGCCATGTGCCGGGATCGACCTTGACGCTGCGCGCCGGGCTGGGGTCCCAGGTGACGCGCAGCATTTCGGCGAAGGCCTGCAGCGACGGGCTGTTTTCGATCAGTTGGCGTTTCCATACCGCTTTGGGCGTGTTGACGTCGTTGTGGCCATCGACCAGCGTCAGGCCGATCGGCATGCCGAGTTCGGCGGCGATTTCCTGGGCGACCAGATTGCTGCGGCCGTAGGGCCAGACGATGATGCGCGGCGCCTTGCCGGTATGCTGGCTGATGGAATCCCGAAGGTCGGCGCGCAGGCGGGCGGCGTAGGCAGCGTCGTCCTCGTAGCGGCCGTTGGCGTAAAGGCGTGTGGTCGCCGCCGGCTGCGTATTGCCCTGCGGGTTGGCAAGGATGCCGTGGTGCAGGTCGTAGGAATGCGAGGCCACCTCGATCAGCCCGGAAGCCTGCATTTCCCGGACTTGTTCCCAGGTCACGAAATCGCTGCGCGGCACCGGCTGGCCATCGTAATCGACCATCTGCCCGGCTGGTACGTCCAGCCACTTGCCGACCAGCGCGATCACCGCCGGGTAGCGGAAGAGCTTGAGCAGCGGGAAGGCACGGGTGTAGACATCCTTCTTGCCGTCGTCGAAGGTGAGCAGGACGGCGTTGGGTGGCAGCGGCGGGCCGCCGTTGCGCGCGGTGAGGATCTGGTCGACGCTGACCGGGTGGTAGTCGTTGGCCTGGAGCCACGCGAACTGGGCGGCCAAGTCGCTGGCGCGCACGGCGGTCGGTGTCAGCGCTTCGTCGTCGGCAAGTACCTCGTGATAGCTGAGGGACATGAAGCGGGCGTCGGCACTGGCCGGGGCAAGCACGACCAGACCGAGGAGCAGGAAGGCGACGAACGAGCGGATCAGAAGCGCCATAGCATCACCAGGTTGGCGAAGGTGCGCCCTTCGCGTTCGCCGTCGTAAGGGCGCAGGGTACGGCCGATGCCGTAGCGGATCGAGAGGTCGCGGTCCACTTCCCAGCGATGGCCGTATTCGATGGCCTCGATGGCGCCCGACGGATAGTTTTCCTGCCAGTAGTTGCCGCCGGTCAGTGCCAGACGCTGGCGGAAGGAGCGGTCGTAATTGCGCCAGGTCAGGTTTTCGACTGCTGCGGTCAACCACAGCGAACGGTCGCTTTTCGGGTTGAAGTAATTGACGCTGGTCTCCAGCGAGTTGCGCGAGGCGTCGGCGCCCAGCGTTGTTTCGAACATCCATTGCGGGCCGCTGTACCAGCGTTCGAACCACGCGCCGTTGACCGAGTTGCGCTGGTTGCCGTCGGAGAAGTCGCTGCCGGCGACGGCGACGGCGAACTTGCGCGACTCGTGCAGGCGCCAGTCGGCGCCGAGGCTGGCGCGGCTGGCATAGACGCCGTCGGCGACGGCGCGTAGCGGGATCTGGTTGGTGACGCTCTCGGCGGCGCCGTAGAAGGTCCAGTGGTCGTCGGGCTGCCAGCGCACGGTGCCGGTGGCGCCGGCCTTGACGCCGCTGCCGCCGTTGACTTCGCCGGTCAGGCGCCAGTCGAGCCAGCGCCACTCGGCGCCGGCGCCAGTGCGGACCCAAGTCTGATTGTCGCCGTAGAAGTCGGCGCTGGCCGAATAGTTGTGGGCGAAGACGCGCCAGTTTTCGGCGACCGGCGGGCTGTAGAGAAAGCTGTCGATCGACCAGTCGCGGCTGCCGAAGTAATTGACATCGTCGCCCTTGCCATAGCCGGCGTCGATGGATAGCTCGTAGCGGTCGTGCAGTGCGAAGCTTTCACGGGCCCGGCGGACGGCGCCGTTTTCCGGGTCGATGTCGAGCGCGTCGTCGAGGCTGGCGCGCGCTGTCGGCCAGTCCTGCAGGTTGAGCAGGGTTTCGGCGAGATCGGCGTGCAGCGCGGGATTGATCGGGTCGGCGCCGATCGTCCGCCGCAGCATCTGCTCGCCCTGGCGCGGCCAGCCGCGCGCCAGCGCCAGGCTGGCGGACGACTGGCGGGCTTCGCTGTTGAAGGGAATGGCGGCATGGCGCGGATCGATGCGTTGTTCGGCTTCCGCCAGGCGGTCGGCGAAGAGGCGCACGCGGTCGGCGGTGATGTCGGCGCTCAGGCGCTCGCCGTTGTAGCGGCCGTCGAGGTGGCGGCGTTCCGGCAGGCGCGCCGCGTACTGGTCGATATGGGCGGTTGCGGCATCGAGTTGCTCGGTTTCGACCAGCGCGTAGAAGAGGCCGAGGTTGGCGTCGAAATCGTCGGGGTCGGCGGCGACGACCCGGCTGTAAAGCTCAACGGCGGGTTGCGGGCGGCGCAGTTCGAGATAGCTGCCGGCGACGTCTCTCTCGGCCCACAGCGGCACGGGCAAGCCGCGCGCCAGCAGGGTTTCGTAGAGATGGACGGCATCCGCCGCCCGGCGCCGGGCGGCCAGCGCGCTGAGGCGGTCGGTCAGCCGGCGTTTGTCCTCGGCATCCGGCGCCTTGCCGGCGAAAAACTCGGCGGCCAGTGCATCAGTTGCGGTCAACGCCCGGTCGAGGCGGAAAAAGCGTTCCGGTCCGCGCAGCGTGTTGCGGTCGATGATGCCGTAGCGGATTTCGAGCGCGATGCGATCGCCTTCCATCGCCCGCCGTTCCTCGATGCTCAGCGGCGCGGCCAGTGCCGCGGCCTGGTCGAACAGGCCAAGACGCATGGCGGCGCGCCAGGCGGCCTTGTGCGCTTCGCGGTTGTCCGGTTGCCGTTCCAGAATGCTAAGTTGGCGGCCCAGTTGCATGGCCCAGTCGTTTTCGGCGGGTTCGCCGGGTAGTGCTTGCGCGTTGAGGCCGGCGAGCAGCAGAAGGGCGGGAAGCAGGCGGCAGAAACTCATGACGGCGGATTGTAACGTTTTCGCAGCAGTACGTGGGCGGCGCGGCGGCCGCTGCGCACGGCGCCTTCGAGGGTCGCTGGGTAGTCGGCCCAGGTGTAGTCGCCGGCCAGCACGACGCGCGGGTGCGCGGTGGTGCAATCGGGTCGTGCCACGCCCGGCCGGCACGAGAAGGTCGCGCGCTTTTCGCGGATGACCTTGTGCCAGTCGACTTTTTCGGTGATGCCCAGTTCGTCGTGCAGGGTGGCGGCGAGATCGGCGTCGGCGAGCGACTCCCAGTCGCCGTGGCCGCTCAATACACAGGCGAGCAGGCCATTGCCGTGGTCGACGACCCACTGGCCATGTTTTCCGAGCAGGTTGAGCAGCGGAAACGGCAGGTGCGTTTTGGCCCCGAATTGCAGGTAGACCGTGGCAATCGGCTCGTATTCGTAGGCCGTGTCTGCCGCCGGCCACAGTTTGCCGGCGTGTTGCGGGGCGGTGGCGATCACGACGGCATCGTGGCTCACGCCGGCAATTGCGATACCGTCGGGTGTCACAATAATGCCTGCGACGCGCGTACCGAAACAGAGCGTCGCGCCGTTTGCCGTGAGCCAGCGGGTCGCCGGTTCGGGCAGCAATTGTCCCAAATCGACGCGCGGCAACAGCAGATCAGTGTCTTCCTGCCGGGTGCTCCCCAGGCTGTCGCGCAGCACATTGGCAAAGACCTGTGCCGAAGCGCGTTCGGCCGGCGTGTTCAGTGCGGCAAGGCAGAGCGGTTCCCACAGGCGGCGGCGCAGCGTGCCGGTCTGCCCGGCAGCATCCAGCCATTCGGCGACGGTGCAATCGCCGTCCAGGCGAAACCGGCGTGCCTTGATGCCCTGCATCCACCAGGCCGTCGCCAGTTTTTCGCTCAGGCTGACGCTGTTTGCCGCCAGCAAACCCCAGGCGACATTGAGTGGCGCCGGCAGCTTGGGCAGCGCCATGCGAAAGCCGGTGTGGTCGATGACTTGCAGCGGGCGGCGATCAAACAGCTTGTCGGGGTCGGCGCCAACGCTGCGTATCAGGGCCAGTGTTTCGCGGTAGGCGCCGAGCAGGATGTGCTGGCCGTTGTCCAGCGTGCGACCAGCGACGGTAATTGAACGGGCGCGCCCGCCAAGAACGTGGCTCGCTTCGATCAAGGTGGTATCGACGCCAGCCGCCGTCAGTTCGACGGCGGCGGCGATGCCCGCCCAGCCGCCGCCGATGACGGCGACCTTCATGCGAAGGCCCAGGTCTTCCAGGCAATCCAGAGCTTGCGCACTGGGGTCAGCGCGATGCGCTGGTGCAGGACCTGGAAGTTGTCGCGCCTGATCTCGTCGAGCAGCGTGCGGTAAATCGCCGCCATGATCAGGCCGGGGCGCTGACTCTTGCGGTCGACGGCGGGCAGTTGGGCAATCGCCTGTTCGTAATATTTCTCGGCGCGCTCGGTCTGGAACCGCATCAGTGCGGTGAAATTGTCCGAGTATTTCGCATTCAGGATGTCGGCGGCCGATACGTTGAACTGTTTGAGCTCGTCCATCGGGATGTAGATGCGGCCGCGCCGGGCGTCCTCGCCGATGTCGCGGATGATGTTGGTTAGCTGGAAAGCCATGCCGAGGTCGTGCGCATATTTCTGCGTCTGGCGGTCCTTGAAGCCGAAAATCTCGGCGGCAAGCAGGCCGACGACGCTGGCGACGCGGTAGCAATAGAGCGACAGGCCCTTGAAATCGAGATAGCGCGACTGCATCAAATCCATCTCCATGCCGTCGATGATTTCCAGCAACTGCTCCTTGGGTAGATTGAACTGACCGCTGACGCCCTTCAATGCCAACCCGACCGGGTGTTGTGGCTGGCCGTCGGCGACGCGCTCGATTTCCTGGCGCCACCAGCTCAGCTTGGTCGAGGCCAGCGAGACGTCGTTGCATTCATCGACCACATCATCGACTTCGCGGCAAAAGGCGTAGAGCGCCATGATGGCGCGCCGGCGCTCGGCGGGCAGGAACAGGAAGCTGTAATAGAAGGAGGAGCCGCTGGCAGCGCACTTCTCCTGGCAGTATTGGTCGGGATTCATGGGCTCACATTGTAAGGGAACGGCCGGCCATCACCAGCCAGTCCCACTTGCCCAGCTTCGGGCGGCGCTGGAATACGTTGCCGCGCACCCGGCGCAGGCGTTCGAGGATGCGCAGTCCGCCCTGAATGGTCAGGCGGATTTCCCAGCCGAGGCGGCCGGGCAGGGCATGAACGAGCGGGGTGCCGCGCAGCATCAGGTCGCGCGCCCGGTCGTTCTGGAAATCCATCAGCGCCGCCCAGTTGGCCGACCAGCAGCCGGCGGCGATGTCGGCCTCGCTGATCCTGAAGCGTGGCAGGTCGGCCTGTGGAATGTAAACACGGTCTTTTTGCCAGTCGACCGCAACATCCTGCCAGAAGTTGATCAGTTGCAGCGCCGTGCAGATACAGTCGGATTGTTCGAGATGCTGTGGTTCCGTCCGGCCGAACAGGTGCAGCACCAGCCGACCGACCGGGTTGGCGGAACGGCGGCAGTAGTCGAGCAGTTCCGGGTAGTCGGCGTAGCGATTCTTGACGACATCCTGCGCGAAGGCGTCGAGCAGGTCGCGGAAGAGCTGGATCGGCAGGGCGTATTCGCCAATCATTTCGGCGAGCGAGACGAAAAGTGGTGCTTGCGGCGGCGTGCCGGCTGCGATGCGGTCCAGTTCCGCCTGATATGCAGCCAGGCCGGCCAGCCTTTCTTCGGGCATCGCATCGCCTTCGTCGGCGATATCGTCGGCGCTGCGGGCAAAACGATAGATCACCTCGATCGGCCGACGCAGATGCGCGGGAACGAGGAAGGAGGCAACCGGAAAGTTTTCGTAGTGATCGACGGGCATTGGCCGCGAAGTATATGGTTAAGCCGGTCCCGGTGGTAGAATCCGCCCGCCTGCCCAGGTGGCGAAATTGGTAGACGCACCAGATTTAGGTTCTGGCGCCGAAAGGTGTGGGGGTTCGAGTCCCTTCCTGGGCACCAACGATTAAGCAAAAGCTCTGATTATTCAGGGCTTTTTGCTTTTCTAAGCCTAAAAAATCCCAAGTATGACCAACTGGTGAGACAGAAGGTTGGACAGCGCACTTACTGCGGTCATGGGGTTTCAACATGCGGGTTCCATCGTACATTAGTCGTTCTCGACACGGTATCTACTATTTTCGCCTATATGTCCCAGAACACCTACGGGCGACTACTGGTAACCGTACCAATATTCGTAAATCCTTGCGTACAGGGAATGCTCAAGAAGCTATACGACTAGCCAGAGGCCTTGTAGCTCAATACCATAGTGTTTTTGCATCTAACGATCAGCCCAACACTATGGCAATCAAACCCAGTCCGGACGATACACACCTCATAGCCGAAATCGACTTATCGAAAGGTGTGTTCAAGCTCGATTACGACCAGAACAACCCGGATGAAGTAACGAACGCCGAACGCATTCTGAAAATTCTGGAGGCTCGCCACAATGCACCCGTGAGCCATCAAACAGCATTGGTTGCACCTACCCCACACGAAGCACCAAAAAACAGCGCTGGCATCAATTTCTCAGATGCAGTTGAAGCATTTATCAAGAGTGCTACGGAAATCAAACCTGGGCAACGTACATCTAAAAACGGTTGGAACTCTAAGTCTTCAGCCGGAGAGCGGATAGCCAACCTTCGAGAATGGGTTTATCACATCGGTAATATTGATGTAGCTCACATCACACACGAGATGATTATTGAAGCACGGACCAACATCGCACTTACTCCGCCAAACTTTAAGAAGCGTCAAACCACCAAATACAAAGGTCAAACCCTAGAAAGCGTACTTGCGAAGCATCGTACTAAATGGGAAAAGTACCGTGAAGATGTTGAAGAAGCTCGCAAAAATGATATGCAGGTAATTAACATTGATATTGCAGATTATGTTGATACTCGTTCAAACAAGACTGTAAATAACTATCTGTGGGCACTACGACAGTTCTACGACTATGCAATTCAAAAGAAGTGGGTTACTTGTAATGAAGCTACTGGCTTAGACCTTCCGGAAGAAGATAGCCAAGGACGAGAACCGTTTTCACAAGTAGAACTAAAATCAATATTTGAAAGCACTTACTATAAAAATCAAGAGTATGACAGGCCGGAACAATACTTTGTGCCACATATACAATTATTCACGGGCGCAAGACTCAATGAAGTTTGCCAACTTCAAACTAATGATATTGTGTTTCCTGACAAAATACCGGGTTCTGAACATATACCCTGTATTTATTTTCGTGAAGGTACGGGACAACAACTAAAAACCGATAAATCCGAACGTTTGATACCTATTCACCCAAAGCTATGGAATGAATTAGGATTGAAAGAATATTACGAAACCATGAAAGCACATGGCTTTGACTATCTATTCCCTAATCTACGCTTAGACACAAAGAACAAACGGTCTGACTATGTAGGGGATTGGTTTGGTCGCTATCTCAATATGTTAGAAATTAAACGCCCTGAAATATCAAACCATTCTTTCAGGCACACGTTTATTAATTATTTCAAACAAAGTGAAGTACCTGAACGTATCGCCGGTGATATTGCAGGTCACGTCTATACTCGTTCAGATAAAGAAAAATTAGAAGATGATAGAGAAGGACGTGGTAAAACATACCAGATGTATGGAGATAACTATTATCCTCATGTACTCTTGCCATATATCGAGAAAGTTGATTTTAATTTAAAACTAACACCTTTTACGATGCAAGAAAACAAACTTGTAGTACCCGAACGGATACCTAAGAACGTTAAATTAAGATGGGATGTTACGGTTACTACAGCTACAGGACAGATATCTGAAATCTGTTTGAACTTTTAGAAGTAAACAAAGCCACTTGCGAAAGTGGCTTTTTCTATACAACGAGTCGAAACATTGACAAAATCAATTTGTAATACATAAATTATTACAAGTGAATGTTAATGGAGACTTAAAAAATGGCAATATACACGTCATATATATGTAGTTCTTGTGGTTCGTTAGATAAACCAGTAACCCATACACCAGGGTCAATGGTTATAGAAATAATTTTATGGATGTGTATTATTATTCCAGGACTGATTTATTCAGTTTGGCGTCATAGTGCAAAAAAGAAAATGTGCAAGCACTGTGAAAACCTGACGCTGCTACCTGCAACATCGCCAGCAGGCTTAAAACTGGTAGCACAGCACGGTTACACAGATGCCCAGGTCGTAAGTGCTGGTATCTACACAGGTCCATCCATTGTGACTATCTTGATCGGCCTGATATTTGTGTTCCTGGTAGTGCCTACTATTGGAATCATCGCGTTCCATAAGACGCCAAAGGCTGAAGAACCAGTTGTGCCCGCGTTAACGGTTCAACCAGTGAAGCCAAAACCTGCACCTGTAGTCGCTCCGGCACCTGTTGCGGTAGATGTTCCAGCAGCTCAAGCCGTAGAAGCAATTCAGACTATTCCAGCATCTAGACAGGTTCAGATTGATAGCGATGTGCCTTCACAATTTGATAGCTGCATCAAAAAAGGGCAAGCACACTATAAAAAAGAAGGTGTTGCAGCTAAAAATGTTGAAACTTTGCTAATATTAACCCGGCAATCAAATAGCCGATTTTGATATAATAATGGGCATGGAAAAACTTGATGCCCGGAAATTACCCCGCGAAGCCCAAGACGAAATGCGTCGGCAGGCGATGCGGATGCGTGAGGAACTGAATCTGCCCTGGAAAGCGATTGCCAAGGTCGTTGGTGTGCATGTCAGCACGGTCATTGGTTGGTCCAAGCGCTTTTCAATGGAAGGCTCAACCGGTCTGAAATCGAAAACGCGGGGTCGTCGATATCTTTCAGGGAGAACACTGACGTTGGCCCAGGAGTGGCAATTGCGCTCAATCATCGTGGGCGAGAATCCCAAGCAGTTGAGCCTGCCGTTTGCGTTGTGGAATCGTCGGGCGGTGATGCAAATGATCAAGGTATTGTTCGACATCGAGATGCCGATTCGTACCGTGGGTGAGTATCTTTTGCGCTGGGGGTACACCCCACAACGACCGATGAAGCGAGCACTCGAACAGAACCCGGTCAAAGTCGAACAGTGGCTGAACGACACCTACCCGACGATTGCTGCTCGAGCCAAGGCTGAAGGTGCCACCATCTACTGGGGTGATGAAACGGCGGTGGCGGAAGATGGTCACTGGCTTCGCGGTTATGCGCCGGCTGGGCAAACGCCAATTTTGGCGGCGCCGAGCAAGCGTCATGGCTTGTCGATGATTTCCGCCATCAGCAATCAGGGGCTGGTGCGCTTCGAGTTTATTGAAGAAGCCATGAACACCGACCTGTTCATCGGTTTCATGGAAAGACTGATCGCCGACACCAACCAGAAAGTCTTTCTTATTCTGGATAACCTGAAAGTGCACCATGCCAAGTTGGTCACCACATGGCTGGCCGAGCGCAAGGATCGGATTGAAGTCTTCTATCTCCCGCCTTACTCGCCGGAGATCAATCCCGATGAGTACCTCAACCGTGATTTCAAAACCGGGCTGCGTTCCTCTGACCGTGCCACCAGCAAAAAAGTGCTGCTGCAAAAGGCGACCGCCTTTATGGAATTCCTGGCTAGGACTCCGGAACGGGTGATGGCTTATTTCAAACATTCGCCTGTCCAATATGCAGCTTGACTCATCTATTTAATTGCCGGGTTAATAATGCAATGTAACCAAGCTCCAAGCACCTACGACAAAGGTTGATACTTGCGTTTTCATACTCTGAATAATATATTTAATTAAAACATGTTCGACTACAAAATGCACAATGCCAAAAAACGAAATAACAATTAAAGACCATGCACGGGTCGACCCTTCTCATTGCTTAACAGATGGTTTATTTCGTCCTTTATCAAAGGCTCCGAAAAAAGAACCATTAGATGTAACACACAAATATCTAAAATATACACTTAGATGGCTTAACTACTGCAAATTGAATATAGTAGACCAGTCTGTGTTTTTGGCGATACATCGTATAGCGGCTGATAATGGAAGACTAGAACGCGTATCAGATGACCATGAATCACCGATAATGCTTCAAGTAAGGGAAGCTCTTAAACTTGAAAAAGAAGCAGCCACAAGCTCATGCCTAGTTCTTGATACATCGCTATATGAAATAGCAAAGGTAATGGGAATTAACGATTGTAGTGACAATCTAAAGATGATTAAAACATCATTATTTAAACTGGCCTGTGTAAATTTTGTAATTTACAAAGGTGATGATATTGGCGATACATTTTTTCAGACAAACTTGTTTTCAAGACTAGCTGGAACAAATGGAAAGATACACGTAGGCATAAATCCAATGCTATGCAAGGCATTAATTGGTGGCCAAAGTACTTTCGTAAGCATGGAAGAACAACGGGGCTTAAATAGCCATATTACGAAGCGTTTGCATGTGTGGCTGTCAAGTTGGATACGTAATAAAAAAACACAGACTATTAATTTAGATAAATTAATTCCTCATGTCTGGGGAGAGATTCCAGAACCGACTGTTTTAAGGAAAAGAAGACACGCATTGCGGAAAGCTTTATTAGAAATAAACGCTTTAGAAAGTTGGTCAACATCAGAAGAAAATGAACTAATAACGATTAGCCGAAAATAATCAAAATACCGTGGTAAGCGGAACAAACTACCGTGGTAAGCGGAACAAACTACCGTGGTAAGCGGAACGCCTATAATTTCGATTAGCTAGAACGAGTAGGAAAACGCCAAATTAATTTTTCTATACTATAGTTACTAAAGAAACTATAGTAAAAAAGCGGCCTTCAAGAGCCGCTTTTTTACGTTATGTTGCTTTGCAAACTTAGTAGTTATTCTATTCTTTACCAATAATCAAAATATTAGGTTTTACCAGAGACTAGCCAAAACAAAAATATATATATGTGGCGGCTTGCCGCCTGCATCAATAGCCACAACATCGAAACAACGAGCTGTAGACCATCTGTGAATGGAAATTAACGCACAAAGGTCAATGAGCACCTGCCATATAGTTGACAACCTCAGGCAAGGGGATAGAGTACATCCTAATTACATTTACATATGGAGTTGCCATGTCCTATCGATCCCCAGCCGACCTAGTCATTGAAGCTCGATTGATGGAAAGCACACCAGACACAGTCTATGCATGGTTTGAAGACCGGTCTAAACGTAAAGAAGTTAATAGATTTTCACACGATGGTGATGACGAGCTTGAAAGTTCACTATTGGAACGACATGAATATTTGATAGATTTAACCTTAGCTCAATTCGGATACAACGATAATTTATATATTGAGCTTTTTCATAAAGCGTTAAGAAATGAAACAGATTACACGGATGCCCAAAATAAGGCTATTCGCATTTCTGTTCTATCAAAGAAAACCGATAATTTAGATTATTTTTCTATAAACCGCCTATTTGGTGGCGAGGAACAATTTTACGTTTGGTTAAGAAATACAAGCCGGGAAGAAATATTTGCACTTTTTACAAACGAAAACTTAAGTGATAGTTTCCTTAAAGATTTTCTTGAAAAAATTGGTACAAACTTTATTGACATCAAAGTTGAAGTGCAAGCAGTTAGAGCTTTGGCAAATAATAAACGAATGCAGACCGCATGGGATGGCCCGCCTAGCGAAACTGAAATGTGGTACAACTGGGTTTTTGAAAATGCTTGGAAACTTTCTGAAAAAGTAATTGTAAATGACACATGGGCACTAGTTCTTAGCGAGCTATACAAGAACATGCCTATTGTTAGCAGTTTCAACGCGCTAGAAGTTGCCAAACGGTGGGATATTCCATTAGAACAAATGGAAAACAAAAATTGGGAAGATTGTTATTTCAACCTTCGTAGCGCATTGGCAAAGCATGCATATTACCGAAACCAAACAATATTACATGATTTACTGAACTCTAATGACAAGGCATTCCGTACTTTCGCTTATGGCATTGGAAAACTTTCATACGATGAATTGATATCCGGATACGATAAAGACAAGAGCGATTTTGTTTTTCATGCCATGAACAATATGCATATATGGTTGAACAATGAATTACGCAAGGCTTTTTACGACATATGCAAGAATGCTGAAGATACTAATTCATTTTTTCACTTTGCAAGCAAAAGACATAGCTTAGAAAAATCGAATCCAGAAATATTTGAAGTGCCTGTTACAGCCACAGAACCAAAAAATCGTAATCAAGAAATATCTGAACTATTAGAAAAGGTTGAAGCAATCGAGTATAACTATAGAAGCTTACCTGATATTATAGACAGGTTAGAAAAAATTGATTCAAGTTTAAGTGCAGTCTCGGTTGGATTAAGTGATACGAATAGAATGGTGAGCAATCAAGCCGAATCATTTGCTACCAAAGGTGAAGTATTATCATCGGTAAGAGATTTAATGCATGACGCCGGAACAAATACAGAAACAATAATTAGCCGAATCGATGGTTCTTCACAAAATATAAAATATGATGCAATCGACAATATTTTAGAAAACAAATACGACACCATCAGAGCAAAACTTAATCAATCAATCGCATTATTGATAATAATTGGCCTGTTTGTGGTCAATTTGTATTTTAAGTAACCATCTTGGGGCAAATAAATGACTAATAATAGTTTATATACCATAGCGGAACGTGCTAATAGCATTGCATCTTCAACAGAAGAAGGGTTTGTTAGTTGTGTCGTAAATTCCACTAACCCACCAATTCTTAAATACACCTTTTTAACAGCAGAAAATGCCATGAAGTTCAAATTAAGGCGCGACTTAGCGCATACAAGTTTTGTTTATGAGTTGTCAAAAGACAACTTAAGTATTGTTTTTGAAAACCGATAAATTAGGAAATATACATGTCAAAATACATTGAATTAATTGCACAGCGTGCTGAACTTGATAAAGAAATCGAACAAGCTCGCAAAGATGAACTATCGACAGCTATAGCTGCCGTAAAGAAAACAATCAGTGACTTTGGTCTTACTGCTGAAGACTGCGGTTTTTCTAATATAAAACAGCCTGCAGCTACACAATCCACGAAACAAGTTGCGGTGTACTACCGCACTCCAGATGGTACTGAATGGTCTGGCCGTGGTCGTACTCCTGTAGCAATCCTTGCATTAGTTAATGCTGGTCAGAAGTTGGAAGACTTTCTAACCGAAGAAGGTAAGGTGTGGTTTGCTAAAAAGCAGGAAAATGAAGCCAAGAAATCAAAATAACTAATATATTTTTGGCGTTGTAACATATCGCCTAATCATGGGGTGCTACTTATTCTAAGCAGCATCCCATTTTTTTTTGCATTTTAAGTTTTGTAGCACAATTATATTCATTAGTGTTCATAAATAAATACGATGCAATACTGTCAATACTTGTATGGTCATGTCTTGACAATACAAAATATTTTCAAAATACCGCTTGCTCTGATTTTAAAACTTGGTGTAGCTTAGAAAGCATTAAAACGACCAGAGCTAATCAAAATGAACAACGAATATCTTAAAAACATAGTTAACGAGACACAAACATACTTGGGAATACTGGCTTACGATTTAGACAATATCGGATTTGTTGATTTAACAGATGACTTGATTATTGAATGCAAGATATGTTTATATAGACTTCTTCAACTACTTGATGACCTCGGTCGACAACAAGATGGCAATTAATAAACAACTTTATGTTGCAGTTTAAGTTCAATAATATAATATTGGCAATGTATCGTTGCAGTTATAAAACACTAACGACAATCAAGCTGGGTTTGAAGTCTTTATTTTATCTTCATGAGCTTTCAACACCTTCTCACCTTCAAGCTTTGCATCTTCCAAAGCTGCAACAACAACTTTTGATAACACAATCTCTAAACCTAGCTTGTATTCATCTAGTTTTTTATTAATTGACTCAATATCATCATGAAGCTTCTTTGGAACTCTCGTATTCATTGACATTGTTTCATTAACTACCTTTTTAGTTAAATTGCTTTTTGGCTTACTCATTTAATCACCTCAACCAATTATTCAACATTAAATCCGTATCTGTATTTATATCACGTATATTTATTAATTCTATAAATTTCGGCTATTTTTTGAATATATGTATTAATTATGATATATTAGAATAATTAATATTGATTAGGTGTTAATAAAGCAGTAGTTCTCCGGGTTAAGCATCATGTTTAATTTTTTTGTATAAAACAGGAGAAGCCAGGGCTAACCTTCCGCAGCGCTACGCTTGCTTCAGGTTATCTTCCCGGACAGGGGCAAGCCCCTGTACCCCTGCCGTTGGCACCTAAAACGGAGGGTTTATGGCTAACAAATACTTATCCAAAACTGACGATTCAACGTTAGGTTTTGACGACGAAAACAAGAGAACTAAGCTTGTTTGCTGCCGATTAAATGAATCGGAATATGCGACTTTTTCAAAAAATCGCGGTAGAACTCCACAACACAAATGGGTGCGTATGTGTGTTCTAGGCTCTGTACAGCCCGTCATCTCTATCGAGAATAGGGAGCTATATATGCGCCTCAATAAACTGCTTGGCGCTGTCGGCAGCATTATTAAAAACGACCAAACATTGACAGTCGAGCAGGCTAATAATTTATCCGAACTCAAAGATGTTGTTAAGCAATTACAACTTGAACTGATGGGTAAAAATCAATGAAGGGGATGCAAAAAATAAAACGCGGTGTCCTCTTTCGAGGCGTCCTTGTTTATGTTTTTGACAGAAAAAACGGGAACGCAATCAACCCCGGCCAGCTTGTGGATAGCAACATGGCAGGTCAGGATATTGATGAACTAACCAAAGAATTTACATCTATCAGAAACAAACGTAAGGATATTGAAAAGCCAGTTTGGCACAATTCTTTACGACTTCCAAAAGGTGACAAGCTAACCAATAAAGAATGGTCAGTAATAGTAGAAGTATATTTAAACTTGCTTGGATTAGACACAAGCAACTTTCAATATGTTTGCATTCTTCACGATGATGAAGATGGACAACACGTACACATTATTGCTAACAGAGTGGGCATAGATGGTTCTGTATTTCTTGGAAGAAACGAGAATATTATAAGCACTCGTGTAATTTCAGAACTCGAAAAAGAGTTTTGTTTAACTGCCACTAAGAACCTAAATTACGCAAAAGACGCTGATGGAAATTATTCGATTGCACCAAATAATACTATTGGCGAACGCAAAGAAGTTAAAGCATCTAAGCCAGAATTGGCTATGGAAAAACGTAAACAGGAAGATAACAAGAGCTATCTAAATCCAAAAACAAAACTATCAATATTGATTAATAAAGCTCTTGATGGTGGTGCAACTACTGAACAATTTATAACTAGATTAGAAAAATCAGGCATCAAAGTTATAGCTAATGTAAGCAAGTCTGGTCTTATGAATGGTTTCAGTTTTGAGATTGAAAACCAAACATTCAAAGGTAGCCAAGTCAAAGCGTCATGGAGTGATTTAATAAAAATCCGTGGCCTTGATTACAATAAAGATAGGGATACTTCAGTTCTTCAATCTCGCTATATTGGTGCAGAGAAATCTAATATTGAAGCCATTGATGTTGAAAAACACACACCTAACACATCTAATAAAGTGTCACAAATATCTATTGTTCCGAGCTTATTCCGAAATCCAATATTGGCTAGCGTGTTGTCCACAGACTCACCTATTACGCCAAAAATACAGCATCATAAGTCACAATTAAAATCAGTCAATTTTCGGAATCTAATACTCAATTCTGTAAAGCCAATTCAAGTAAGTTCATGTCGTTCGATTGTTCGTTACGAAGCACCAAAAGTTAAAAAATCCCTAGATGGTATCGAACATAAATTAGCTTTTAACCTACCAAGCAACCCAATGGATGCACAGGCATGTTATTCATTACGTGCGTTGTTTGGTAATGATGCAGACAGAGAATATCGAGACAGAGTCAATTTATTAAAAATATTTGGATTAGATTACACTTGGCAAGATTACTATATAGAACTTCAACGTGATGCAAATAGTAACTTAGGTTCGAATCATGAATGGTGGAAGATAATTGCAAAAATGACATATCATGAACACAATTCAAGTCTTCATGATGTTCGCAATTATATTCCTGATAAATACAAAACCACGTTCGAAAATAAAATTACTATTGAATCTAAACGGTCTAATGTTATTCCTGAACAACCAGCTTACGCAATTTGGAAGTTTGTTAAACAGGTTGAAGAACCAAAAGTACAAGATGTAACTTTGACGACACCTAAGGTTGATAAGCCTGTCATTGCTGAACCAGTGAAGGTTCCACCTCGTCAACATGTTGACGAAGTGGTCGAGGTTAAACCATTAAACCCATATCCTAATCCGTACAAGATACCTACTGTACCTAGTACGCCAAATCCTTGGGGGTCTGGTGGGCCGGGTATGTAAAATTATTTATTTAATAAACTTGACGTACAACAATCATTAAATATATATTGGTATTTATCAGCATTTATTACCCACGTTGTACGTGGTTTAGAAAAACTGAAACGAAATTAATTTATCAATTCTTCGACATATAAACTATATCGAATTTAATTGAAGTGCTGAAATAAACCACGATGTACGTGGATACAAATAAACAATCCCGCTGATGCGGGATTGTTTATTTATAGGCTTGGCTACTCAGAACAGGCTTACCAGACTCTTTACATGTAACCGGGTAACGGTGATACTGTAGGTGCGACAGAAACAGCGTCAGAATGTGTGTTGTTCTAGGATTTTTCTAGAATCAGAGCTATTAGAAATCAAGGGGTTAGGCTGTCGCATCCGTTGATTTTCTAGCTACTCGTGTCCCTTCCTGGGCACCACTAATGTGTTATAAATCATTAAATTAAACGACAAAATTAAACTGATTTATAACGATTTTCCGCCGAGGATTTCGCTGACAAAGCGGTCTAGCGGCAAGCGGAATCCGGCCGCATTCGGGTGTCCGCCACCGCCATAGCCGGCGGCCATCCCGGACACATCGACCCTTCCGGCAGCCCGTAGCGAAACCTTCGCCTCACCATCGGCGCCAAGCTGCCAGACCAGGCCAAAAGTTCCACTTTGTTCGGCAAGCCGATTGCCAAGTTCCGAAGCGAACAGCGCGCTGGCATTGATCCCGAGACCGCTCACGGCGTGCCAGGCGCGGTCGCCATCGACCAGCGTGGGTAGGCCGTGGCGCCGGGCCTGCAATGAATCTATCGGCTCGCCGCGCAGGCGCACCGGCATGACGAGCCGGCTTTGCGCCAAGCGCTCGATTTCGGTCTGGAAGAAGCGTTCGATGGCTTCGCCTTCGGCAAGCAAGGCCTTGTAGCCGGCGGCATCCGTATCCGGCGTACGGCGGGCGAGATCATCCCAGGTCGCGAAATCGAAGGGCAGCAAGCGGAGCGCCCGTCCGAAGGCGCGTGTTCCCGGCAACGCGAAGTGCCATAGGTCGGTGTCTTCGATATGGCGCAGGAGCAGCGGCACCGGCTGGGCCGGGTTGAAGTGCTCCCAAGCCAGCCGGGCCCCGGACTTCTCGAGGTCGAAAATGACCGTCAGCGGCAGGGTGGGGTGGCTGAAGCTTTCACGGCCATCAGGCGCTATCGCCAGCTTGTCGGCCCACGGTTGGCGCGCCGAGGCATGGTGGTCGATCTGGGTGACCGAACTGGCGAGGCCAGCCATTGCTTCGAGCAGGTCGGGCGGAAACGAAAAGTCGAGGATGTAGACCTCATGCCCGGCAATTTCGGCCATTTCCCACGGTTCACCGTGATGCATGGCGCGGTAGCCGGCGCCCTCGCCGAAGCGCAGCCAGGCGGCATAGGCAGCGCCGAAGCCATCCGGACAATCGGCATGGTAGAGAACAGTGACTGGATTGGCGGGCATGGCTCAGTAATGCGGCGGTAGTTCGTCGCGCAGGCTGTGCTGCTCGCCGGGGGCGGCGGTCTGCACCTGTTCGCGCAAGGCCCTGATATGGTTGATCAACTGATCGATCTGCTGCTGCTGGCGGAAAACCATGCGGTTCAATTCATCGACCAGGTCTTCGGCATAGCTGATCTTGATTTCAAGTTCGGTGATACGCGATTCCATTTGGCTGCCTTCGCTCATTTTTCGTTGCGCCAGTCACGCAGCGTTTCCTTGCGCGGCGGCAGGGGAGTCTTGTCAGTGCCGCGCTTGCTGATCAGGGGCAGCGCCGCGCCCAGTACAAATGCCAGGCAAATGCCCAGCACGATCCATCCTTCATTCATCGCGCGCCTCCGGAAAACGCGGCATCTTACTGCGATTCATGCACGCCGTCGCGTCAGCTTTGGTATCTTTCGGCCATTGACCCTGAGACACGGAAGATCATGGAAATATCCGCTCAAGCCCGGGAACGGGCCCGCGACCTCCTGAATTTCATCGATGCCAGCCCCAGTCCCTGGCACGCCGTGCAGACAACTGTCGACCGCCTGCAACGCGGCGGTTTCCTTGCGCTGCGCGAGGACGAGCGCTGGCAACTGGCGCCCGGCGGGCGTTACTTCGTGATTCGCGGGGGCGCGTCGATCATTGCCTTCGTGGTCGGCGGCGATGCTTTGGCCGAAAGCGGTTTCCGGCTGGTCGGCGCGCATACCGACTCGCCTGGGCTGCGCATCAAGCCGAAGGCGCTGCAGAACGGGGATGGCCTGCTGCGACTTGGAGTCGAGGTCTATGGCGGGCCGATCCTGGCGACCTTTGCCGACCGTGACCTGAGCCTTGCCGGCCGGGTCGCCGTGCGCAACGGCAATGGCGTCAAAATGCGCCTGGTGCATTTTGCCGAGCCGCTGCTCCGCCTCCCCAACCTGGCGATTCACATGAATCGCGAGGTGAACGAAAATGGTCTCAAGTTCAACAAGCAGACCGAACTGCCGCTGGTGCTCGGTCTTGCCGGGGACGGCGCGGATGATAACGGGCGTTTCCATGCCCTGCTCGCCCCGCAACTTGAAGTTGCGCCGGACGACGTCCTGAGCTGGGAGCTTTGTGTCTGCGATACGCAACCGGGTACGTTCTGGGGAGCGGGACAGGAATTCATCGCCGACAGCCAGCTCGACAATCTCGCCTCCTGCCATGCCGGCCTCAGTGCCCTTCTGGGTGCAGACAAGCCGGCGACGACCAATGTCTGCGCTTTTTTCGACCATGAGGAAGTCGGTAGCGAGAGCGCCACCGGCGCCGGCGGCAGTTTCGTTGCCGACGTTCTGCGCCGGATCGCCGCGCACGCCGGCCTTGACGACGAAGGCTACCGCTGCACACTGGCCCGTTCCTTCTTCATCAGCGCCGACATGGCGCACGCCTACAATCCGAATTTCCCCGCAGCCTACGAGCCATCGCATCGTGTCGCGGTCAACGGCGGTCCGGTGATCAAAACCAACGCCAACCAGCGCTACAGCACTGGGGCGGAGAGCGCCGCGCGCTTCATCAGGCTGTGCGAGAAGGCTGGGGTCCCGTACCAGCAGTATGCGCATCGCAGCGACCTCGGCTGCGGCAGCACCATCGGCCCGATCGTCGCCGCCGACCTCGGGGTGGCGAGCGTCGATGTCGGTTCGCCGATGTGGGCCATGCACAGCATCCGCGAGAGCGCCGGTGTGCTCGACCATGGCTATATGATCGCCGCGCTCACCGCTGCATTTTCGGATTGACCGGTCTGGCTTGCGGGAGGGTGAATTTCCGGCAAATTGCTTGACTTGCCCCCGGACATCCTTATAATGCGCGTCTCTTCAGGCGGTTAGCTCAGTTGGTTAGAGCGCCACGTTGACATCGTGGAGGTCGTTGGTTCGATTCCAATACCGCCTACCAAATTCCTGACGGAGCTGAAATGGTCTTTTTCCGAACTCGCCTCACCGTTCAGAAACTCTAATCGAGTCAGCCTTCGTTCGACCAGAAAAGTGCGGCTCGCCCCGCACTTTTTTTTTGCCTTGAGGCCTGTCATGCCTGATATCAAACTGCCCGACGGTTCCATTCGTTCCTTCGACAATCCGGTAACGATCGCCGAGGTTGCCACCAGCATCGGCGTCGGCCTCGCCCGCGCCGCGCTGGCCGGCAAGGTCAATGGGCAACTGGTCGATACCTCGTTCAGGATCGAGCAAGATGCCGATCTGGCCATCATCACCGAACGCGACGCCGAAGGTCTGGAACTCATTCGCCACTCGACGGCCCACCTGCTGGCCTATGCGGTCAAGGAGTTGTTCCCCGAGGCGCAGGTCACCATCGGCCCGGTCATCGAAAACGGCTTCTATTACGACTTCGCCTACAAGCGCCCGTTCACGCCTGAGGATCTGGCGGCGATCGAAAAGCGCATGGCCGAACTGGCGAAAAAGGATATTCCGGTCAGCCGCGAGGCGTGGGCGCGTGACGACGCCGTCAAGTTCTTCCTCGATCAGGGCGAAAAATACAAGGCCGAGCTGATCGCCGCCATTCCGGCCGACCAGCAGGTTTCGCTGTACCGCGAGGGCGATTTCATTGACCTCTGCCGCGGCCCGCACGTGCCGACCACGGCCAAGCTCAAGATATTCAAGCTGATGAAGGTGGCCGGCGCCTATTGGCGCGGCGACCATCGCAACGAACAGCTGCAACGCATCTACGGCACCGCCTGGGCCAAGAAGGAAGACCTCGACGCCTACCTGCACATGCTCGAAGAAGCTGAAAAACGCGACCATCGCCGCCTCGGCAAGCAGTTCGACCTCTTTCACATGCAGGATGAAGCACCGGGACTCGTTTTCTGGCACCCGAAGGGCTGGGCGATCTGGCAGGAAATCGAGCAGTACATGCGCGCCGTCTATCGCAACAATGGCTACCAGGAAGTGCGCTGTCCGCAGATCCTCGACAAGACATTGTGGGAGAAATCCGGTCACTGGGAGCACTACAAGGACAACATGTTCACGACCTCGTCGGAAAACCGCGACTACGCGGTCAAGCCGATGAACTGTCCGGGCCACGTTCAGGTCTTCAACGCCGACCTGCGCTCTTATCGCGAATTGCCGCTGCGCTACGGCGAGTTTGGTTCCTGCCACCGCAACGAGCCGGCCGGCGCACTGCATGGCCTGATGCGCGTGCGCGGTTTCGTCCAGGACGACGGCCATATTTTCTGCACCGAAGACCAGATCGAATCCGAGGTGACCGCCTTCAATGCGCTGGTCAGGAAGGTCTATGCCGATTTCGGCTTCAACGACGTCGCCGTCAAGTTGGCTTTGCGTCCGGAAGGTCGTGTCGGTTCCGACGACGTCTGGGACAAGGCAGAAGAGGCGCTGCGTGCCGGCTTGCGGGCGTCCGGCCTGGAGTGGACCGAGTTGCCGGGCGAGGGCGCCTTCTACGGCCCCAAAATCGAGTTTCATATCAAGGATGCGATTGGCCGTTCCTGGCAATGCGGCACGATGCAGGTCGACTTCTCGATGCCGGGCCGCCTGGGTGCGGAATATGTTGGCGCCGACGACACGCGCAAGGTGCCGGTCATGCTGCACCGTGCCATTCTTGGCTCTCTGGAGCGTTTCATCGGCATCCTGATCGAGAACTTTTCGGGAGCGCTTCCGTTATGGTTGGCACCGGTACAGATGGTGGTGCTGAATATTTCCGAAAAGCAGGCGGATTACGCCGCCGAAGTAGCGCAAAAGCTACACCAGGCGGGCTTCCGGGCCGAGTCGGATTTGCGCAACGAGAAAATTACCTATAAAATTCGGGAACATAGCTTGAACCGGCTGCCTTATCAGCTCGTTGTGGGCGATAAGGAAAAGGCGGACGGACTGGTGGCCGTGCGTACTCGCGGTGGTCAGGATCTTGGACAGATGTCCGTGGATGAACTGATCAGGCGACTTCATGAAGAAGTCGCGGCGCGTAGTGGCACGGCTTAATTTATTGTTGTTTTCGGGGGTTTCACCATAGCTCAGAACAAGGCGCATCGCCTCAACGAAGAAATTACGGCACCGGAGATTCGTCTCCAGGGCGTGGAGGGTGAACAGCTCGGTATCATGAGCATCCGTGCTGCACTGCAGTTGGCAGAAGAAGCGGAGGTCGATCTGGTCGAGATCGCGCCGACGGCCCAACCACCGGTCTGCCGGATCATGGACTACGGCAAGTTCAAGTATCAGGAACAGAAGCGCGCCCACGAAGCCAAGTTGAAGCAGAAGCAGGTGCAGGTCAAAGAAATCAAGCTGCGCCCTGGTACTGACGAAAACGATTATCAGATCAAGTTAAGGAACATGACGCGCTTCCTGGAAGAAGAAGACAAGGTCAAGGTGACCCTGCGCTTCCGGGGCCGCGAAATGGCGCACCAGGAATTCGGCATGCGTCAGCTGGAACGTATCAAGGGCGACCTCGAAGCCGTCGGGCAAGTCGAGCAAATGCCGAAGATGGAAGGCCGTCAGATGATCATGATCATCGCGCCGGCCAAGAAGAAGCCGTAATTAGCAGTAGGTAGTACCCATAAGTGCTTTCGGGTAATGGAAGCGTTCCCACCGGGAACCACCTGACAGCATGTCATTAAGGAGCAGAAAATGCCCAAAATGAAGACCAAGAGCGGCGCCAAAAAGCGCTTCTCGGTCCGTGCCGGTGGCAGCATCAAGCGCGGTCAAGCCTTCAAGCGTCACATCCTGACCAAGAAGACCACCAAGGTAAAACGTCATCTGCGCGGTGCAGTTGCTGTTCACGAGCGCGACTCAGCTTCTGTCCGCGCCATGCTGCCGTACGCGTAAGGAGATAGAAGATGCCTAGAGTTAAACGTGGTGTAACGGCGCGCGCGCGCCACAAGAAGGTTCTGGTTCAGGCCAAGGGTTACCGCGGTCGTCGCAAGAACGTTTATCGCGTAGCCAAACAGGCGGTGATGAAGGCCGGTCAATACCAGTACCGTGACCGTCGTCAAAGGAAGCGCCAGTTCCGTGCCCTGTGGATTGCCCGTATCAACGCCGCTGCCCGTCTGGAAGGCATGAAGTACAGCACCTTCATGAACGGTCTGAAGAAAGCCAATATCGAAGTCGACCGCAAGGTTCTGGCTGATCTGGCCGTCTTCGATCAGCCGGCTTTTGCCGCTCTGGCCAATCAGGCCAAGGCACAGCTCGGCGCCTGAGCGAAAGCGTAATTAAAAAAAGGAGGCGCAAGCCTCCTTTTTTGTTGGTGGTTCTGTTGGTGGAAGTCTATGGACAATCTCGATCAAATCGTTAGTGAAGCACAAGCCGCATTCGCTGCCATTTCTGACCCCGATGCGCTGGAACAGGTGAAAGCCCATTTCCTCGGCAAGAGCGGGCAGATTACCGAACTTCTCAAGGGCTTGGGCAAGTTGCCGCCGGAAGAGAAAAAAGCCGCCGGTGCCGCGATCAACGTCGCCAAGACGGCTGTTGAAGCTGCGCTCAATGCGCGTCGCGAAGCGATCCGCAAGGTAGCACTGGAAGCGCGTCTGGCCGAAGAGGCGCTGGATGTCACGCTGCCTGGACGCGCCGAAGCGCGCGGTGGCCTGCATCCGGTAACGCGGACACTGGAGCGTATCGAGGCCTTGTTCCGCTCGATCGGCTTTGAAGTGGCCGATGGCCCGGAAATCGAGGAAGACTTTTTCAATTTCACGGCCTTGAATACCCCGGAAGATCACCCGGCGCGTTCGATGCACGACACTTTTTACCTGCAGAACCCCGATGGCACGGTTGCCGACAAGGTGCTGCTACGGACCCATACCAGCCCGATCCAGGCGCGCTACATGCAGGCGCATGTCGCCAAATACGGTCAACTGGAAAAAATGCCCGAAATCCGCATCATTGCTCCGGGCCGCGTTTATCGCGTCGATTCCGACGCGACACATTCGCCGATGTTCCACCAGGTCGAAGGCCTGTGGGTGGGCGAGGGCGTGTCCTTTGCCGACCTCAAGGGCGTGATCGCCGATTTCCTGCGCAGCTTCTTCGAGAGCAACGATCTCAAGGTTCGCTTCCGTCCGTCCTTCTTCCCGTTCACAGAGCCGTCGGCCGAAATCGACGTCGCCTTCATGAGCGGCCCGCTCGAAGGCCGTTGGCTCGAAATTGCCGGTTGCGGCATGGTTCATCCGGACGTGCTGCGCATCGCCGGCATCGATCCGGAAAAATACACCGGCTTCGCCTTTGGCTTCGGTCCGGACCGCTTGACCATGCTGCGTTACGGCGTCAATGACCTGCGCCTCTTCTTTGAAGGCGACCTTCGTTTCCTGAGGCAATTCGCATGAAATTCTCTGAATCCTGGCTGCGTACCCTTGTCGACACCGAGCTGTCGAGCGAGGAACTGTCCCATTTGCTGACCATGGCCGGCCTCGAAGTCGAGGGCCTGGAGGCGGTCGCGCCCCAATTCAACGACGTTGTCGTCGCCCTGGTCCTGGAAGTCGTCAAGCACCCGGATGCCGATCGCCTGAATGTCTGCAAGGTTGATACCGGCCGTGGCGAGCCGACGAACATTGTCTGCGGTGCGCCGAATGTTGCCGTCGGCCTGCGCGTGCCCTGCGCCTTGCCCGGCGCCAGGTTGCCCGGCGATTTTGTCATAAAGATCGCCAAGGTCCGCGGCATCGAGTCCTCGGGCATGCTCTGCTCGGCCAAGGAACTCGGTATCGCCGAAGAAGCCTCCGGCCTGTTGGTTCTGCCGGCCGATGCGCCGGTTGGCAAGTCGATCCGCGAATACCTTGATCTTGACGATCAATTGTTCACGCTCAAACTGACGCCGAATCGTGCCGATTGCCTGTCGCTGACCGGCATCGCTCGCGAGGTTGCAGCGATTACAGGTTCGCCGGCCAATCTTCCAGACGTGCCGGAAGTTGCCGCGACAATCGCCGACCAGCGCGCGGTGGTGCTTGATGCCCATGCCGCCTGCCCGTTGTACCTCGGCCGTATCCTGAAAGGCGTCAATGCCAAGGTGCCGACGCCAGAGTGGATGAAGCGCCGTCTGGAGCGTAGCGGCATTCGCTCCATTTCCGCGCTGGTCGACGTCACCAATTACGTGATGCTTGAACTCGGGCAGCCGCTGCATGCTTTCGACAATTCGAAACTGCAAGGCGCGGTCCACGCCCGCATGGCGAAGCCGGAAGAAAAGCTGCTGCTCCTGAACGAACAAACCATCGCCATCGACGCCGACATCCTGATGATCGCCGATGAGGCAAAACCGCTGGCCATGGCCGGCATCATGGGTGGCGAGGAAAGTGGAATCACACTGGAGACCAGCGAACTTTTTCTCGAATCCGCCTTCTTTGCGCCCAAGGCCATTGCCGGTCGCGCCCGTCGCTACGGTTTTGGGTCCGATGCCTCGCACCGTTTCGAACGCGGCGTCGATTTCGGTGGCGCCCGTCGTGCCATCGAGCGGGCAACCCGTCTGATTCTCGACATCTGTGGCGGCGCTGCCGGCCCGGTGGTCGAGGCCAGTGCTGAGATGCCGGCCCGCAATCCGGTTCGCCTGCGTACCGCCCGTGCCGCCAAGGTGCTCGGCATGGCGCTGACGGCCGAACAAATTGCCAGGCTGTTCTCCGGCCTAGGTTTGCCTTTTTCCCTTGCGGGAGATGATTTCCTGGTGACGCCGCCGACCTGGCGTTTCGACATCGAGATCGAGGAAGACCTGATCGAGGAAATTGCCCGCCTGCATGGTTACGACAATATTCCTGCGCCTGCGCCTCGTGGTCCGCTGACGATGCTGGCACAGCCGGAAGCGCAGCGTCCGCAGGCGCGCATCCGTCAGTTGCTGGTCGATCGTGGCTATCAGGAAGTAGTGAACTTCGCTTTCGTCGAAGAAGCCTGGGAGACGGATTTTGCAGCCAATGCGCATCTGATCCGTCTGGCCAACCCAATCGCCAGTCAGATGGCCGTGATGCGGTCGACCCTGTTTGGTGGCCTGATTTCGAATCTGGTAACCAACCTCAAGCGCAAGCAAAGTCGCGTTCGCCTGTTCGAAACCGGTCGCACTTTCCATCGCGATGCACAGGGCGGTCCGGTCGAGGGCTTTCATCAACCGTGGAAACTGGCTGGTCTGGCCTTCGGCGGGGCGTTGCCGGACGGTTGGGGTAGCGGATCGCGCAAGGTGGATTTCTATGACGTCAAGGGCGACCTTGAAGCATTGCTGGCGCCGGCCCGATTGCGCTTCGAGACGCTGGTTCATCCGGCGCTGCATCCGGGACGTGCCGCAAAGGTGATTCTTGATGATGTCGAGATCGGCTGCATCGGCGAATTGCATCCGGAATGGGTTCAGAAATACGATTTGCCGCAAGCGCCGGTTGTCTTCGAAGTCGATTTCGCTGCCGTCACGGCGGCAAATGTTCCGACTTACGTCGAGGTCTCGAAGTTCCCGCCGGTAATCCGCGACCTCGCCATCGTCGTCGATCAGAATCTCGCCTTGCAGACCCTGCTCGATGGGCTGAAAGGGAAGTTGCCAGCCCTCGTTCAGGACGTTCAATTGTTTGATGTGTATGCCGGAAAGGGTGTGCCTGAAAACAAGAAAAGTCTTGCGTTTCGGATAGTTATGCAAGATACTCAACGTACTTTACAAGATACGGAAGTTGAATTGGCGGTGCAGCAACTAGTGTCCTGTCTAGAGCAGGCATTCGCCGCGCAACTGCGTGCCTGACGGAAATTATGACAATGACACTGACCAAAGCGGAGCTTGCCGACCTGTTGTTCGAAAAGGTTGGCCTCAACAAACGTGAGGCCAAGGATATGGTCGAAGCTTTCTTCGAAGAGATCCGCAATGCCCTGGAAACGGGGGATGGCGTCAAGCTCTCAGGTTTTGGCAATTTCCAGTTGCGCGACAAGCCGCAGCGTCCGGGTCGCAACCCCAAGACAGGCCAGGAAATCCCCATCACGGCGCGTCGCGTGGTGACTTTTCATGCCAGCCAGAAGCTGAAGTCCGATGTCGAGCTCGCCTGCGATGGAACAGCGGCATAAAACCTCGGGTGGCGACGAACTGCCACCGATTCCCGCCAAGCGTTACTTCACGATTGGTGAGGTCAGCGAACTGTGCGGGGTCAAGCCGCATGTATTGCGCTACTGGGAGCAGGAGTTCAATCAGCTCAAGCCGGTGAAGCGGCGGGGTAACCGCCGCTATTATCAGCACCATGAGGTTCTGCTCGTCCGGCGCATCCGCGAACTTCTGTATAACCAGGGCTTCACCATCAGTGGCGCACGTAACCGGCTCGATGAGGGCGTTGCGAGCGAACCTGCTCTCCCCCAAGGTGACTCCCTTCGGGGCGCGGTCGACGTGTCGGGGGCGGCAAATTCCGTTGGCGGTCTGCGCGCCGAGTTGCAGTATGTAATCGAGATGTTGCGCCTTTGAATTCCGCTTTTTGCGTTATAATCGCGCGCTTGTCGGGGCGTAGCGCAGCCTGGTAGCGCACTTGCATGGGGTGCAAGGGGTCGCGAGTTCGAATCCCGCCGCCCCGACCAATGGAATCAAGCAATTAGCAGTGATGAGAAACCGGCCGATGGCCGGTTTTTCATTTTGCGGTACGGTTAGCGGTACGGTTTGCCTATTGCTACCGTACCGCTGCAGGTCATTGTTTTTTACTTCCCAACCGTCACCCGCGTCTCCCACCGTCCTTTCTGCCGGTAGGTATCGAGATCGACGCCAGCCAGTTCAGGCACCTTCTTGTAATCCACGCTACCCGCCTTCCAGTAGCGCGTAACCGACACCCCGAACCCCGCCTCGCTCGGATGACTGGTCAATGCCACCAGCGCCTCCTTGGCGGTATCCAGCCGCCCGGCCAGTAGCTCAGCCTCGGCCTTGAGCTGCGCATACTGCTCGGCAGCGGCCTGCCACTCGGCATCCTTCCGTATCACCTTGTCCCGATCAGTCAACGCCGGCGGCGTATCCGTCCGCAGGCACTCCATAAACACGTTCCACGCCTCGTGGATCGCCGGCCAGCGATCCGGGCAGGGCGTCACCTCCAGCAACAGCCCTTCGGCCCCGTCAAAGACGTAGAGATGCCCGGTCTGCGCCTTGGAGACAAGGAACTGATGCTCCAGTTGCCAGCGGTAATGCGCCGGGATTTCTCCCCGTGCCACCTGTTGCCAGAGCTTGGAGTCCTTGCCCTTGACCGGGCACTTGATCTCCAAGAGCAGGTCACCCTCGAAGGTCAGCCCGTCCAGACTGGCCGAGTAATCTCCCTCGACCAGCACCAGCGGCTGCATCACGTGGCCGGTGAGCGCCTCATAGGCAGCCCGGGCCTGTGGCTCCAGCGCCGTTCCCCGCGCCATCGCCGCATTGACCTCCGGCTGCCGCCGCCCGGTGCGCAGTTCCCACAGCTGATAGGGCGTCTGCCAAGGCGACTCGCCCATCACAATGGCCGTCTCCGACGCATTGCGGTACTGGGCACGGTGGGCATGCCATTCAGGCGAACCCTGAACCAGTTTGACGATGGCGCTCATCATGCAGCCCTCCGCTTCGATTCCAGTGCCTTGATCACGCGATTGACCTCAGCCTTGGGAATGGTGTCGAGCGTCTCGAACCCGAAATACGCCAACAACTCATCCCGGTCAGTTCCGGTCTCGGCGATCAGCTTCTGGACGAACCGGAGTTGTGCATCGGTCAGCCACTCGCTGCCAGCAATCCTCGGTATCGGCGTGACCTTGCTTGGCTGCTTTGGCTTCTCCACGACTTGTGGGGGTTGTGTCGGTTCGCCACCTCCATTCAAATCCGGCAAGTCTTCGCCCGCATAGATGTTCAAGCCAAGGCCGTGCAGCGCAATGGCCTTGACCAGCGCCCGCTGGATGCTCGTATTGATGTCGAACGGGGTAGGGGCAAGCAGGGGACGGTTCTTGTGATCGAGGACCGGATGAATCTGGCTCAGGGTCACGCCCTGTACCGTCACCGCCACCTCGACGAAGAAACCGAGTTCGGTCGACAGGTAGGGCAGCCCGTCAAAGCGCCGCACCTCCCAGTACGCCGCCGGGTCAGCCAGCCGCAGCTGGGCCACGGCGAACGGCCACGAGAGATAGGAGAATTGCCCCTTCATCTCGACGTACTTGGCGACGTCGATCTGGAACAGGGTACGGAAGGTATTGATGTTGTCAGTCATGATGAAACTCCTTGGAAATGCGAGAGATAGAAACGACAAAGCCCGACCGGCTTGATGCCTGATCGGGCTTTGTCAGAGGTGCTGGCTCAGAAGCGCCAGCGAGGGTGGTGCAAACAGCTACTAGGCGGGGCAGCTACGCCCACAACCCCCAAAAGTCTGGTTGTGGGGGTTGTGGGTGTAAGCGTGTGCCTAGTTTTTGTGCGTCAGTGCTAACCCCTTGTGGTGGTATGTCTTGTAGAAGAACACCAACGGGCAACGCACAGACTTATCCACAGAAACTGGGGAGAGTGATTAGATCAACCCCCTTTCGGCAAATGAGATGGATGAGGCGGCGCCGACGACGATGTGATCGAGCACCTTGACGTCGACCAGTGCCAGCGCCTGCTTGAGGGTATGCGTCAGCAGTTCGTCGGCCCGGCTGGGTTCGGCCAACCCGGACGGATGGTTGTGCGCGAAGATCACGCCCCCGGCATTAGCCGCCAGCGCGACCTTGACCACCTCACGGGGATAGACCGACGTCTGGGTGAGCGTCCCCCGGAAAAGGTCAAGGATGTCGAGCACCCGGTTCTGGCTGTCGAGCAGGATCACCACGAAGACCTCGTGTTCCCGAGCGCCCAGATGCAGGCGCAGGTAATCATGCACGATGGCCGGCGAGGACAGCACCTCGCCGCCGAGCAGGCGGGCTGCCAGTAAATCCAGCGCACGCTGAATGGTTTGCTCGTCCGTCATGCGGCCTCCTGCAATGGCGTCGATACATTCTCGGGAGCGATCAACCCGGCATGTTCCAGCAGGTAATCCGCTGCCTTCTGCGCCTGTGCTGCCGCGACGAACACGGCCCGCTTGTCGCGGTTCAGCACCTCCAGCCACGAGGCGATGTAACTCGCGTGCTGCAGCCGGCCATCGAGACGGCAATGCGCCGACAGGAAGGCCGCGCCCAGCTCGGCGATCAGTTCTTCCATGGCATAGGCCGATTCCCCGAAGCGTCGCCCGAGCTTGCGCCCGAGCCGGGTCGTGGCCCCGGTCCAGTGACACAACTCATGCAGCGCCGTACTGTAGTACGCCGCCGCATCGGCGAAGTTGCCTTTGCCGGGTAGATAGATCAGGTCATTGGGCGGCGAGTAGAACGCCTTGAAGCCTTGGTGGCGAATCTCGGCACCGGAACCGTCGATGATCTGGTCAGGGGTTGTACCGGCATGCCACGCGAAGTCAGGAGTGACGGGTTGATGAGTCGTTGGCAAGTCTTCCACCTGATCGAGGTTGAACACCGAGAACACCTTGAGCAGCGGGATGAACCGCTTCTCCGGCTCGTGGCCGTCGGCCACGGTCTCCGTATCCTCCTTGTCCATCATCCGTGCTTCGTAATAGATGATGGTCGCGGCCCGTTCGCCCTTGCGGACGTGCGCACCCAACTGGTGTGCTTGGCGGAAGGTCAGCCACTGGTTCGAGGCATAGCCGTGACAGTGGGCTTCCATGCCCAGCAGCACGGTGTTGATGCCGCGATAGGGACGCTGGGACAGCGCATTGCGCGGGAAGGGATCAGCTTCGCCGGACCATGGACGGACCCAAGGCACGGTGCCAGCTTCCAGCTCGGCGATGATCTTGTCGGTGATGGTTTGATAGATGTCGTTCATTTTGATTCTCCAAAAAGGAACGCCCCAGTCGGCGGTAAGCCAAGCTGGGGCGATAAAGGGTGGAATGAAGGGAAAGATTGCCAGCGATCTACCTCAGTAATCGCAGCGAGTGGCGCAGGATCAGCCGTAGGCCGGAACGGCCAGCTTCACCTGTTGCAGCGGAGAGAAATACCCAGAGCAGCGACTTGTCGCCGCGATTTACACGGCGAGTCGTACTTTGCCCGGGTAGTAGTTGTCGCCATCGGCGTAACCGATGAGGCGCTTGAGGCCGGACGTCGCCAGACTGGTCATCAGTCCGGCGATGGTCGCCGCCATCACACCGCTGAATGTCCCCCAATGAATCATCAGGGTAATCAACGAGACGGCTATATCCAGCAGCAAGTCGTACTTCAGCACACGCAGCATCGTCCGCCGGGGCAGCTTCGCCAGTAGCAGGGCAACGCCAAGGAAAATCATGAAACCGGTGGTCAGCATGATCGTCCTCCCTTACGGCTTTGGGGAAGGATTGGACTCCTCCCACGCTTCACGGACGTCGGATGCCGCCTCGGTGAAGATGCCGGGCACCGTCTTGGCCGCTTCGACGATGGCACGCAGGCCACGGAAGGTGAACAGGGCCGCCGTCTTGACGAGGCGGGATTCGCTTTCGGCCTTGGCCGGGGTAAGCGGGATAGGTTGAACATGGACTTTCATGGTGATACTCCTTACGTAGGTACAAAGAAAAGCGGCACCGCTCTGTGAAGAGACGATGCCGCTGGGGTAGTGAGGTCAGGACAGCGCCTGAGCCTCGACTGGGGGAAGAAGGTTTCGCGTGCGCTGGGCGCAGCGCCAAACCGTTACAAAAGCAGAGAACGACGTTCGTCCGAGAACGGACGAACTAACGAATCTTGGTCAGCCGGGGGCCGAAGAGACTCTTTTTTCGGGAACCGGAAAACGAATCCGAAGTGGGGTACGGCTTTTGGGGAAGGGGGGAGGGGGAACCGAGCGGGTAAGTGCGTCTTATATTTTTATAAAAAATACGAGACAGAATATGACAAATAACTTATTGGCAACCTTGCCGGTTTTCGGGTCACGTAGCACCTTGGCGAATTCGACAGCTACTGCAGGGCCGAGCGTCTTCTTGACGTAGTCCTCGACGGCGGCAATTTCCTCCGGCGTTACTTCGATGGAGGAAGTTTTCGAGGCCTCGGCGTTCTGATGGGCGTCGGAGTAACCGGCGCCTTCGGTCCGCTCTGCATGTGCTGCCGAAACGACCCCGGTGTCGGCGTGATCACTAGCCCGTTTTTCAGTGCCAGTTCCCACTGTTCGTTTACTGTTAAGGGTTTTTGGGGCGTACGTTTTTCCCCATCCAGTAGCATACGTCTGAATTTGCTCATCGAATCCGGCTGCTTCTTTTCCGGCAATTGCTGCTCGTTGTCCTTCTTGTTTTTTTGTTTTGTGCGCATTGAAATACTTACTTGAAAGGTATCTTTTCCATTTCCCTTAATGGGAATTTTGCAAGCGTAGTAGAGAGGTTTGATAGATGAATGGCCTCTCGGGTCAGGCAGTCCAGTGTTCGCTCTCGGGCATTTAACCACTGTTTCGCGATACTTCTTGCCATTAATCCGGTCATTGCTGCCGCGATGATTGGGTGGCCAGATACTAGGGGAACAGAAATGTTCTGGAGGACCCACGTGCTGACATGGGCTGCAGCCACACCGACAGATGAGGTGACTGAACTTGTGACAGTTTCCCCAACTGCCACAGCGATGGTCTTGCTGCCTTTGTAAACAAGAAATGCATTAGCTAGGGAATGCAAAGCAACTGCCGAGACACTAGCGCCAAGAATCTGGCCAAAGAAATGTTCAAACGCATGAGTTCCAACGTTGTCGAAGCTATCGGCCACGATCTGTGTTGCATCGTGGTCACTGATGGGAATTGCATAGACCTTCATGCCAGCCAATTGACTGTGTTGTGCCGCTTCCCTGCGAACAGCCGACGCAATATTCTCATTCACAGCAAAATTGATGTGCTCGACAGTGCTAGCACCATCAGTGATGGCTTTTGAATCTAGTTTTTGCTGGATTTCCAGCATTTTCTTGACTGCGTTACCGGCCGATTCGTAAATCTTTACTTGAATGTACTCTGTAGCGCCATGGGCATTCGGAATTGCGACATCCCACGCCTCTTGGTTGGTTAAGCTGGCAAGATAAGCGTGACCGCCAGCTTGGTCTCTAAATACAAGTTCGCCGATTTGGCCCTTGATCATATTGGTGACGCCCAGAATGGAATGGTCACCACGGGCGAGGATTTCTTCAAGATAGGCCCGTACTTCGTCATAAGTGTCGAAATGCTCTCCACGCCTAGCAGTAAAGGCGGTAAGTACCTCCGGCGAGATTTGGTCGAGCAGCCCGTCGCCACTGTACGAGTCAGCGACAAGAAGGCCAATCAAAATTTCATGTCCGAGAAAGTCATTAGGTGCTCGGGGTTTCTTCACTTTCGTCCATTTAGCAATTACATCTTCAATGCGTTGGACTGCGCGGCCAGTAGCTTCGAATGATGAGCAAAACGGATCAGCGTTCATTTTGAGAGCTTGGTAAAAATGCGTTCCAGCTTTTCGATGCGGTCTAGCGCCAGAGATAATTGTGTGGCGAGGATGTCGTTATAGCGGCGCTGTTCCAGAATCATGGCTTCAATGCGTACCTGAACAGCAGTCCCAGCGATGTTATCGGTCAGTTCACATACTTTTTCCTTCGTGGCTTTTCCTGCTATCGACGATGCACCAAGAGCCGCTTTGGCGCCTACTTTGACGACTTCTTTGACACCTGTCGTAACTTTGTTTTTGGTCAATTTGGCGATAGCGCCTTCAACATTATCTTTGGCGTTAGTGAATATGCTTCCAAGGGACATGGATTTTTCTTTCTGTGGCGAAAGTTTTGTCAGTCGGGAACTTGGGCGCTTCGAACCTGATTTGTATTTGGATGTCATTTTAATGGACGTACGATAAGTAGATTGGGATTATGCACCTGTAGTTGATGTCTGGTTACCCCTTTCTTGAACATAAGGCGGGAGAAGTTTTCCTTCGAGCGTTGGCCGAACGGCTGTGCCTTCTCGGGCGCATCAATGCCGCCAAGGTGATAGTCGAGTCTCCTCTCCATTGCGGCCGTTTAGCGTGCCCGTTGCTCTCAATCGAGCAAGCTAAGCCAGGTACCATGATTGCTCGTGATATGCTGAACGAGAAAATCGTGTTTGCAGGGTTTCAGGGATGCTTTATTCATGGAAATAATGACTAGAACCGCTGCACCGATTGAGCAGAGCGCTCTTCCGGCTGATTGGCCCGCTATGTTATTCAGCAGCCAGCTGTTTATTCTGCAGAATTGATGTCGACTTGCGTTACGCCTTTACTAAGGAGTGCAGACTATGTTTGGAATTTTCACGAAAAAACCAAAGCACACACCTCAAGCAATTTTTTACGAACTTGGCGCATGTGCCAAAGACATCGTCGATGCGGCTTCTGCAAACAATGATCTTGAGGTCGCCCTCAAAAGCGCAGCAACAATTACGCCGATTCTCGGAGAGTCAAAGAAATTCTTCGACTTGAACGTAAAGCCACATAGCATCCTTGCCAGTTACCTGATCGCGCTTCAAGATCAAAACCGGTCAAAAATGCCAGAGATGACTCGTGGCATGGCATAGGCTCTGGATCAGTTGAATGATATTCAGCACAAGGGAGCGCTGATTCACTTTTGGTTTGTCGGCGATGAATAGAGCATTTAAAGCTTAGAGGGGGCTAGCTAGATATGGGACTCTTTCGGAGTATCGCGAGTGGGCTTCTGCAGGCGGCAAGCAATGGCAGGAACTCGACACTACTTATCCTGATATTTCAGGAAAACCAGGGCTTTGCACGCTTGGCATTTCAGCAATTCCAGCGGTGTGTTGCCGAAAGAGGGCTCGATCTTAGCGACCAGTTGATGCGTGATGCAGAGCGGGACGTGTCCAAGTACCCAAAGCTTACTATGGGGCAGTTTCTCGATGGTTACGTGAACAAGCGGATGAACGATTCGTTGTAAAGGACATTGAATGTTTGGCTCACTTAAATCGCTGTGGAATGAAAGTGGCATTACAGCTTCGGTAGATGGAGTACTTCGAGAGGCAGGCAATGGCAATGCTGTGGAGGTGCAGAAGTGGTACTTCAAACTCAAGAAGGATTCCTATAGGCAGGCACGAGAATTAGGCATATCTCCAGTCGATGCTGAACAGCGCGCTCTCGCGACAATTGAACCGAAAAAATTGGAAGCGTATCAAGACATCGTTTGGAAGCTAACGCAACCGGGCGGAGTTCTAGCGGAAATTGACGACTGGCTTGAGAACCATGATCCAATATGACCTTGTGACGGGGCGTGGAACGCCATGGTTGCCATGCTTATCGGGATCGCTCACCCGGCTTGTACAACTCCGCTTTCTCGTAGGCAGATGTTGCGGCTAGTAACGCTACCCAAGCTCAGATCGCCGACATACGCAGGCCCATTGATCATGTCTCGCCAAGACAGCCGTCTGCCGCCCCTGCGCATCAGATAGACCTTGAAGATCATCGCTTGTAAACCCGTCAATAACTGTATATAGTTACAGTATTGTATTCGGACGGAGGTCCAAAATGAACAGCAAACTCCAGCAAATGCAAGAAGTTGCCAGCGGCATCGTCAAGGGTATTTTGGCGTCCATGCCGAAGGCCGATGTCGCCTTCAAGCGGACGTTTCGCCTGCAAGAAGGTGAAAGTACGGAGGTACTGGTCCTCGGTAATGTCCATCCCGCCCACAACGACGGCTACTGTATCGCCGTGCTGAATCCGAGGCCGGCGCTAGCGGAGCAGTTGCAGCCAGCAGTCGCCTACAACTCCGGCAACCTCAAGGGACTCGTAGCTGGTTGCGAGGCGATGGTGCAGGTTTCGCTGGTGGGAGGGCAGGTCCGGGAAGGGGCTACCTATAGCGCCCGCCAGAGGCGGTCTGTGCCCGCCACTGCGCCTAAGTAGCAATGCCGAACCTCGGCGGAAAACTCAGTCAAAAACAGGAGCGATTCGTCGAGCACTACGCCCTCTGCGGCAACGCTGCGGAAGCTGCTCGGCTGGCCGGCTATAGCGCCAAGTCCGCGAGGGTGATTGGCCCAGAAACCCTGTCAAATCCTGCCGTAAAAGCCGCTTTGGCGGCCCGTCAGCGGGCTTTTGCTCAGGAGTGGGGGGGGGGCCAAGCAAAACGTCGTAAACGGCCTACTGAGCGCGATCCAGATGGGTCGAGAACAGCAGAATCCGGCGGCGATGATCGCCGGCCTGACCCAGATCGCCAAGCTGTGCGGCTTCTACGAGCCGGAGAAGGTCAATTTGACCCTGAGCGCTGGCGGAGAGCGGTTGAGCGCCAAGTTTGCCGCAATGTCAGACGACGAGTTGCTGGCGATTATTGAGGGATAGGAACAGACAGAACCACCAGAACTCAGGTTTTGGGGGTTCTGTCTGTTTGTAGTATCAATGTCTGAAAGCGCCTTCGAGTTGCTGGGAAGAAACGAACTCGTATGTATCCAAGAAACCAATATCTGCTTAGATTTCAGGCTTCTTGGCTGACTCGTTGAGTGGTGAGTCGGAGTGATAAGGCACCTTGCCGGAAGGTATGTACTTGGCTGCGGGGTCTAAGTGCAAGTCTTGATCGTCAAAGAAGATGTGTGCCTTAAAGGCTTTTACGACGCTGGCCTTCTCAACGCCCCCAAGAAAAAATATTTCATTCACATACACCCCCCAATGTCGAAGCGTTTTGATCACGCGCATTTCCGCAGGCGCATTTCGGGCCGTGACAATCGCAATTCGTACGGGGGAGAATTCAACACTAAACGGAAGACGTTCTTGGAGCCTTGAAAGCTTGCGAAGAAGGACTGCATAAGGGCCATCCTGCATCGGTTCATCTTGTTTTGTGTCTTCCACCGCATGGAATGTTTTCAGCCCTTGAACCTTATAAACCAGCTCGCTTGTGTCATCAAATAGCACTGCATCGCCGTCGAACGCTATTCGGACCTGATCTTCTGGCAGCGGTGGTTTGTCCTCCGGAGGCTTTTTGACAATTGCTGCCGCGCATACTTTTTCGTCGATGATCCGTTGCGCATCATTCAAATTCGTTGTGAGAAAAAGATCGACATCAAAGGCCGGCAAATAGTCGCAAACTGACTCTCCTCCTGTAAACGCGTGGCGACTGATCGGAAGAGTGTGAATGGCGCGGAATATGGAGCCAGCGTGGCGGAGCAAAAGGGAGCCAGTCGATTGCTTAAAATGGACTCCTGAGAGTCCGGGTTGTGCTGCTG